>Ga0335078_10001251_pt1 | contig 38595 bp, 31 predicted proteins | sample Lox_Sample_32_FD_206711 | JGI IMG/M metagenome (GOLD analysis project Ga0335078, IMG submission 206711) | Soil microbial communities from Loxahatchee National Wildlife Refuge, Florida, United States - Lox_Sample_3.2 | ecosystem: Environmental > Terrestrial > Soil > Wetlands | place: USA... | reverse complement strand
GCAGGCGCAGCGGCACGAAGATCTGCCGGCAGCCGAGGGCGTGCAGACGAAAGCCGTTTTCGTAGTCTTCGGTAAGGCAGGAGGGGTCAAAAATCAGGCCGCCGCGGGTGGCGGCCAGCCGCTCCAGCGCCTCGCGGTCGAAGCCCGCGCCGACTCCGTTCGAGGGCAGAAACCCGCCCAGGCGCTGGCGCGCCGGAATGTCCTTCTGCTGATATTCGGCGAATTCGTCGCAATAGACTCCGTGCGTCATCTCGCCCAGGCCCGTGGGCAAGGGCAGCACCGGGATCTGCACCATCTGGTAGTCGCGGGAGAACCAGTTGATGAGCCGCAGCGACTCCGGCGCGATCACGTCCTCGGCGTCGTGTGTGACAATCACCTCGTAGCGGACGCCCTGCGCGGCTTCGTATTCGCGCAGGTGTTCGAAAATCGCATTCAGGCAGTCGCCTTTGGATGTGGGCCCGCCGCGCGGCACCAGCGCCAGATGGACGCGCGGCGAGCGGCAGGCTGCCTCGGCGACGGCGGCCACCGTGAGTGGATCGTTCAGGTAGGCGCCCGCGAAAAAATCGTAGTTGGTGTACTCGATCGCGGCCAGGTTGCGTTCCAGCATCCGCCCGATCACGCGCTGCTCTTTCCAGAGCGGAACCAGGATGGCGATGCGCCGTTCGGGGGCGCACGCCGCCTCGGCATACGCAAGCCGCGAGCAGCGGCGGTCGTATCCCGGCACGAAAGCGGCGAGCGCGATAAAAAGGTCATCCAGGCTGCTGCCCAGCATCCAGACCGCCAGACACACCACCGTGACCACCAGCCCATGGTCGGACGCGCCAATGAGAGCAACCTCGGCCAAGTGAGAGTAGTGGCCCGGCAGCCGCCGAAATCTCGCCGATTTGGCGGCGCCGCCCCAGACGAGCGATCAGCAGACCAGGTCCTCGCGCCCTACGTGCAGGTCTTCCAGGTTGCCGAGGACGGTGAGCGCGATCTGGCGCGAGTCGAAGAACGTGCGCGCGAGGCCTTGCACCGCCTCTGTCCCCACCATTTCGATACTCTCCAGCAGCTCATCTACCGATAAGAAGCGGCCAAAGTAGATCTCGTTTCGCGCCAGGCCCGACATGCGCGACGAAGTCGACTCCAGCCCGAGCACCAGCGAACCTTTTAAGTAATCCTTGGCGCGGCGCAGCTCTTCCTCGCCCACCGGCTGCTCCTTGAGTTCGCGAAACTCCTTGAGAATCGATTCCACCACGCGCCGCGCCGATTCGCGCGAGGTCCCCGCGTACACCGAAAGGCAGCCCGTGTCGCGATAAGGGCTGAGCTCGGAGAATACCGCGTACGCCAGGCCCTGCCGCTCGCGAATGTTCTGAAAAAGCCGCGAGCTCATGCCTCCGCCCAGCAGCGTGTTGAGCACGTAACAGGCGAAGCGTTCGCGGTGCGGCAGTGGGTGCGAGGGAACCCCGAGGCAGAGATGCACCTGCTCGAGCGCCCGCTTGTTGCGGAGCGCGATCCTCGCGTGCGTATGCGGTGCCTGGTCGGGCGGCGCCGGCGGCCCGGCCGGCAGCGCTTCAAAGTAGCGGCGCACCAGCTCCACCAGCGCCTCGTGCGTCAGGTTGCCGGCCGCCGTCACGATCAGGTTGGAAGGCGTGTAAACCGCGGCATAGTAATCGCGCAGAGCGGCCTGATCGAAGCTGCGCACCGTTTCGCGCGTGCCCAGAATCGGCTTGCCGAGCGGATGGTCCTTCCAGAAGTTGGACGAAAAGATTTCCTGGACCAGGTAGTCCGGGCTATCGGCCTCCATCTTGAGCTCTTCCAGGATGACGCCCTTTTCTTTTTCGATGTCCTCTGCGCGAAACAACGGATGGAGCACCAGGTCGGCAAGCACGTCGAAGGCGCGCGCCAGATGCTGGTCCAGCACCTTGGTGTTGAAACACACCAGTTCCTTGGCGGTGAAGGCGTCCAGGTTGCCGCCGATCGAATCCACCGAGCGCGCAATGTCCTCCGCCGAGCGGCGCGTCGTGCCCTTGAAGAGCATGTGCTCGATGAAGTGCGAAATGCCGTTGCGCTCCGCGCTCTCGCGGCGGGATCCGGTGCAGACCCAGATCCCGACCGAAACCGAACGCACTTGCGGCATGCGTTCGCTGATGATCCGCAAGCCGTTAGCCAGCGTGGTCATCTCGATATCCCGGGTCGGATTCAAAGCGGTGGCCATACGGACGGGAAAACAACTCTATGTTCATTTGTAACACTGTTATCGGCGCGGCGGTGAAACACCGGCGCGAAGCGGTCCGGCCGATGCCGATCCGGCGCGCTGGCGCTGGCCGCTCGAAGGGTGCCGCGCCGCGCCTGCGCCGCGAACCGCTAGAATAATGTTTTCCCTGGATCCTTCCATCGAAACGACCCATGATTCAGCTCAGCGGGGCCGGAAAACGCTACGGTCCCAAAATCCTCTTTGAGAACGCCGACTGGCTGGTGACGCCGAAAGAGCGCACCGGCATCGTCGGCGCCAACGGCACCGGCAAGTCGTCGTTGTTGAAGGTGCTCGCCGCGATCGAGAGCCTCGATTCGGGCTCGATCACCGTGCAGCGCGGCGTATCGATCGGCTACCTGCCCCAGGAGGGGCTCTCGCTTTCCGGCCGCTCGGTGTTCGCCGAATGCATGACCGTGTTCCACGAACTGCGGTCGCTTGAAGAAGAGCAGGAGCGCCTGGCCGCGCGCATGGGCGAGCTCGATCCGGCCGGGGATGAGTACGCCGCCGTGGCTGACCGCTTTCATAGCGCGGAGAGCGAGTTCCGCGCGCGCGACGGCTACGCCATCGAGGCACAGGTGGGAACGGTGCTGGGCGGTCTGGGCTTCGCCGAGCGGGACTGGAAGCGCCGCACCGAGGAATTCTCGGGCGGCTGGCAGATGCGCATCTCGCTCGCCAAGCTGCTGCTCGAAAAACCCAACCTGCTGCTGCTCGACGAACCGACCAACCACCTCGATCTGGAAGCGCGCAACTGGCTGGAACAGTATCTGGCGAACTATCCCCACGCCATCGTGCTGGTTTCGCACGACCGCTATTTTCTCGATGTCACCGTGCGCCGCATTCTCGAGTTATGGAACAAGAGGCTCCATTTTTATACCGGCGGCTACTCGCACTATGAGGAGCAGAAGGCCGCGCGCCGCGCCCAGCTCATTGCCGCTTATGAGAACCAGCAGGGCCGCGTGCGGCAGTTGGAAGCCTTTATCACGCGCTTTCGTTACCAGGCCACCAAGGCGAAACAGGTTCAGAGCCGCATCAAGGAACTGGACCGGATAGAGAAAATCGAAATTCCGCCCGAGGAAAAGAGCATCCACTTCCGTTTTCCCCAGCCGAAGGCCAGCGGCCGCGTGGTGGCGCAGTTTCAGAAAGTGGCCAAGAGCTACGGCGATCACCGCGTTTTCGCCGAGGTGGATTTCTATATCGAGCGCGGCGACCGGGTGGCTCTGGTCGGCGTGAACGGCGCGGGTAAATCGACGCTGATCAAGATCCTCGCCGGAGTCGAACCCGTGACCGCCGGAGAATACTCGCTGGGACACAACGCCGAGCCCGACTACTTCGCGCAGGACCAGTATAAGGAACTCGAGTCCGGCGCCCGTCTGATCGACGATCTTTCGACGGTGGCCCCGCGCGCCACCAACACCGAGCTGCGCGGCATCCTGGGCTGCTTCCTGTTCTCGGAAGATGACGTGTTCAAAAGCATCGGCGTGCTCTCCGGCGGCGAGCGCAACCGCTATGCGCTGGCGCGGATGCTCATGGTGCCATCGAATTTTCTGCTGCTCGATGAACCCACGAATCACCTGGACATGCGCGCCAAGGACGTGCTGCTCACCGCCCTCCAGGAATTCTCCGGCACGCTGGTGTTCGTCTCTCACGACCGCTATTTCATTGACAAGCTGGCCACCCGCATCTTCGAAGTGGAAGACGGCCGCATCACGCTCTTCCCGGGCAACTACGAGGACTATCTCTGGCGGAAGACGGGCGGCGCGGCAGGCAACGGCACGGGCGGTTCACCTCTGCCCGCCGGAACGCCGGCCGCGGCCGGCCTGCCCGCCAAGCCCGCGCAACGGCTCAACCCCATCAAGTTGGAAAAAATGAAGGAGCGGCGGCGCCAGATCGAAGTAGAGGTGGCGCGCCTGGAAGCGGAGATTGCCGAAGCCGAAGCCGCACTCGGCAATTTCGTGAGCGTGGAAGAGACTACGCGCTTGACCGGCCTGCTGGCAGCGCGGCAATCCGGGCTCAGTGCGCTGGTGCAGGAGTGGGAGCAGGTAGAGCAGACCATCGAGCAAAACTCATGAGTGTAAAGCCACTGTATCTGACCGAAGCCGATATCACGCGCCTGCTGCCGATGGGCGAATGCATTGCGCTGGTGCGGGCGGCGTTTGTGCGTTTGGGGCGCGGCGAAGCGATCAATCATCCGCGCCGGCGCCTGATTCTCCCTACGCGTTCCGCGCTGCATTATATGGCCGGCGCCGACGGAGGCTATTACGGCATCAAGGTGTATTCCACCAACCCCGGGCATGAGCCGCACTTTCGCGTGTTGCTCTATCGCGCCGCGGACGCCGCTCTGCTGGCGATTCTGGAAGCCAACTCTCTGGGCCAGATTCGCACCGGCGCCGCCAGCGGCCTGGCCACCGACTTACTCGCGCGGCCGGACGCGCGCACGCTGGCGGTGATCGGCAGCGGCTTTCAGGCGCGCGCGCAGATGGAAGCGATTCTCGCCGTGCGCCGGTTTGAGCGCATCCGCGTATGGAGCCGGTTGAAGGAAAGGCGCGAACGTTTCGCGGCCGATTGCACGCGCGCGTTCGGCGTTGCGGTGGATGCCGCCAGCGACGCCGAAGACGCGGTGCGCGGCGCGGACGTGCTCGTGACCGCAACCAGCTCCGCAACTCCCGTGGTGGCGTCCGAGTGGGTGGCCGATGGCGCACATGTCAACGCCATGGGGTCGAACCAGGCGAAGCGGCGCGAGATCCCGTCGCAGCTGGTCGATCGCGCCGGCCTGATCGTGGTGGACAGCCGCGAGCAGTCCCGAATGGAATCGGGCGACCTGCTGCTCGCCCTCGACGAGCAGGGTTGGGGCCGGGTGGTCGAGCTGCAGGAGCTCGTCGCCGGCCGGCCCGGCCGCACCAGCGCCGGTGAGGTGACGATTTTCAAATCCAACGGCCTTGCCATTGAGGACGTGGGGGCGGCTGGCTATGTCTACGAGCGCGCGATCGAGGAGGGCCCGGCGTAGAATCTTCGCCCTTGGGGCAGCCCTGCTGAACTGCGCCCGATCCCGAGGGTATGCCTGTGCCAGCCATCGGCTCAAGCCGGCCCCGGCGCCGGCGGAAGTTCCAGTTCCACCGCCAGGCCTGGTTGGGCATTGCGGGCGCGGATTTCACCGTGGTGGAGCTGGATGGCGCGGCGCGCGATGGAAAGGCCCAGGCCAATGCCGCCCGAGCCGCGGTTGCGGTCCGCATCCACGCGATAAAATGCGTCGAATATGCGCTCGAGGGATTCTTCCGGCACACCCGGACCGGTATCGCGCACTGTGATGCGCGCCCCGCTGCCCTCGCTGTCCAGGCCAATGGTGACGGCCGAATCGCGCGGGGCGTAGCGAATGGCGTTGCGGATGACGTTCTCGACGGCGCGCCGCAACAGCTCCGGATCGCCGAGGACGGTTACCGGAGCCAGCCGTGCAATTTCGATGCGGCACCCGCGCGCCGCGGCCTCCAGCCGCGCATCATCGGCGAGCTGCGCCACCAGCTCATCCAGGCGCAAGGGGTTCTGGCGCAGCGAAGCCGGATCCCCTTCCGCCCGCGTGACCTGGAGCAGTTCTCCGACCAGCGCGTTGAGGCGGTCGGATTCCTTTTGTATGCGATTGAGGTGCGCGTCCAGATCTTCGCCGCTGCGCGCCAGTTCCACAGCCACGCCGAGCCGCGCGAGCGGCGAGCGCAGCTCGTGCGAAATATCGAGCAGTAGACGCCGTTCGGCGTCCACCAGGGTTTCGATTCGGCCCGCCATCTGGTCGAAGGTTCGGGCGACCTGACCGAGCTCATCGCCGCGGGTTGAGTGGACGCGGGCGGCGAGATCTCCGCCGCCAAATCGCTCCACCGCCTTTTGCAGGGCGCGCACCGGACTGGTGAGGTGCATCGCCAGCCAGTAACAGAGCAGCACAGCCGCCGCCAGGAAAAAGAGATGATCGGGAGTGAGAAACCACATGCCGATGTTCGGGCGCGGCGCCAGATAGAAGAACCAGTAGCGGCCGTCGTCGGCTACATGCGCCATCGTCAACGGCCCGAGCCGGATCATCGAGTATCCCAGTCCGCGCCGCGCCCGCCTCACCATGCCCGAGCGGTCCTCTCCGGTGAGCAGGTCGCGGCCGCGTTCATCGGTCAATACGCCTTGCGCTTTGTAAACTCGCGCCAGCGTGTCCAGAAACGCGGCCAGCCCCGGACGCCCGCCGGTCTCGTACGCGGCCCGCGCTTCCTCCATTTGAAACGTGACCAGGCGCGCCGCCGGCGACTCGCGCACCGACGCGTTGCGATTCAGATTCAGCGCGGAGATGAACGCCGAGCCTACCAGCGTGATCAGCATCGTGCAGCCAAACCAGAGAAGAATCTTGGCGAACAGAGAGTTCATTCGGCGGAATCTTCCGGCGAACGGCTGAATTGATAGCCCACGCCGCGAATGGTCTTGATCAGCCCCTCGCCGCGATTTAGTTTCCGGCGCAGGTGGCTGACGTGCATGTCGATCGAGCGGTCGAAAGGCGTCGCCTTCCGGTTGTAGAAGTTTTCCATCAGCGAGTCGCGCGAAAGCACGCGGCCGGCCGAGCGCATCAGCATATCGAGAATATCGAATTCGAAGGTGGTGAGCTCGACCGCTCTGCCGTTCGAAAGAACCTCGCGGGCCCCGGGATCGAGCGCTACGCCGTTGACTTCTATCCGTCCGCCCGCCGCAGGCGTGCCACCTTCATAGCGGCGCAGGATGGCGCGGATGCGCGCCGCCAGCTCGCGCGGGTTGAAGGGCTTGGGCAGGTAATCGTCGGCGCCCAGCTCCAGGCCGATGATGCGGTCCACATCCTCGCCGCGCGCGGTCAGCATCATCACCGGCACTTTGCTCCGCTGGCGCAGGCGGCGCAGGATCTCGAATCCATCCAGGCCGGGCAGCATTACGTCCAGCACCACCAGGTCGATTCCCGCCTGCGCGGCCCGCTCCAGGCCGCGGCCGCCCTCGTGCTCCAGCTCAACACTGAAGCCTTCGCGCTCCAGAAATTGCTGCATCAGCGCGCACAGTTCCGTGTCATCGTCGATCAGCAGGATGCGCACCCGATCAAAACTTACCACAAGTGGAGCGCGCCGAAAGTAAAGGTTTGTCAAGCCGGCGCGGGCCCTTTAATGCACCCTCGCGTGCGGGAACGCCGTGGATCGCCGGCACTGCAAAGGCCGGTGCGCCGTAAGGCGGGCCCGGCCGGCCCGGCCTGAATGAAGCGTTCCGCTCAGTTGCCGGAAACCGCCACCGTCACGCCGGCCTGCGATTCCACTCCGCCAATCTTCACCACCACCGCGGCGTTACCTGCCGGCAGGCCAGCCGGAATCTGCGCGTTGATCTGGGTTACTCCCTGCACGATGCCGGGCGCGCCGCCGGCGTAATTCGTGTTCGCGGCCATGCCGCCGATGGTGACGGTCACCGGCTGCAACAGCGGCAACGGCAGCACCCCGGCGGGCGGCGCCAGCGAAAACGCGCCGTCCTCTCCGGGTGGGTTGGTCTGGCCGAAGCCGGTGCCATAGAGGTACACCCATTGGCCGGAGCTGGCCGGATTCGCGGTGTTGTTGTAGGGTCCGCTCGCATCCACCGCGGCCGCCTGCCCCGTGCCGGAACTGTTCGCTGTGAAGAGTGCGGGCGCGGCTTGAGCCACTGAAACGTTGATCGGCGCGGAGGTCTGCCCTTGGTATGCGACATACACCTGCGCGCTCGCGCCGCTCAGCTCGAAAGGCACAATCGCAGCCACCTGGGTTGACGATGCGTAGAGCACCGGGCCGGGTGCGCCGTCGAAGTAAACGCTCACGCCGCCGGTGCTGGTAGGCACGCCGCCATTGAGTAATTGATAGGTTGCCAGGCTGCCGGGCCCCAGGCCGGAGCCGTAAAGCACGATCACCTCACCGGGCGCAATCGCCCCGGGCAGATTGGTGGCTGCGTTGGTCACGGCCGAAAGCTCGATACCGCCGGTGGCGAACTGCAGCATGCGAACCGCATTGTTGGCCGAATCGGCGACATATACGTTGCCCTTCGAATCCACCGCGCTCCCGGTCGGCCCGTCGAGCGACGCGTTGGTCGCCAGGCCCCCGTCACCCGAGTAGCCCACCGATCCGTTGCCTGCGACCGTGATGATCGGCCCGTTCACGTAAATCTTGCGCAGCGCGGCGCCGGCGTCGGCGAAGAACAGGTTGCCCACACTGTCCACCGCGATGCCGGTCGGGTAACTCAGCTGCGCCTGGCTGGCCGGGCCCCCATCGCCCGAATAGCCCGCCGCACCATTGCCCGCGATGGTCGCGATATTGCCGGTGGGCGACACCATGCGGATCGCATAGTTCAGTGTGTCGGTGATGTACAGGTTGCCGGCCGCATCCACCGCCACTCCTTCCGGGCTGTTCAACTGAGCCATCGACGCGGGCCCGCCATCGCCCGAGTAGCCCTGAAGCCCATTGCCGACGACCGTCGAGATCGTTCCGTTGGTGACCTTGCGCACCGCGCTGTTGTCGGTGTCGGCGATATACAGATTACCCTTCGCATCGAGCGCCAGCCCCACCGGCGCATAAAGCTCCGCGCTGGTCGCCGCGCTGCCATCGCCCGCGTAACCCGCCGTCCCGCTGCCCGCGATCGTCGTAATCGTGTTGCCGGAAACCTCGCGCACACGCGAATTCCCGGTGTCGGAGATGTAAACGTTGCCGCCGCTGTCCACCGCCACGCCTTGCGGGCCGTTCAGTTGCGCGCTGGCGGGGGCGCCGCCGTCGCCGCCAAATCCCGCCGTGCCGTTGCCGGCGAAGGTGGTGATGGTCCCGGTCGCGCTCACCTTGCGCACCACGTTGTTGCCCGAGTCGGCTATGTAGTAGTTGCCGGCGTTGTCCACGGCGACCCCGTGCGGCGAATTCATCTGCGCGCCCGTCGCCGCGCCGCCGTCTCCCGAATAGCTGAAGCCTCCGTTGCCGGCGAAGGTGTTCACGCTGCTGCCGGACTTGGCGGTGCGAATGCGGTTGTTGAGCGAGTCGGCGATGTAGATATTGCCCGAGCCGTCCACCGCCACTCCCGTCGGGCGGTTCAGCTCCGCTGACGTTGCGGCGCCGCCGTCGCCGCTAAAACCCAGCGTGCCGTCGCCGACTACCGTGTTGATCACAATCTTGCCGCCGATGGTACTTACCTCGCGGATCCGCCCGTCCGTCGGCTCCGCAATATACACGTTCCCCGACGAATCCACGGCCAACGCGAACGGCTCTATCAGGCCGCCCTCGTTTGCCAGCCCTCCATCTCCCGAATAGCCGATGGCGCAGGTTTCGCTGGTGTTGCTGACGGTGCTGGTGCTGGTAATCGTGCAGGCGCCGGCGATGAAGTTGATGATGCCCGTGCTCGCGGTGATCTCGCGAACCGCGCCGTTGCCGGTATCGGCGATGTACACGTTCCCCGAGCCATCCACGAAAACGTCTTCCGGCAGCGTCAGCAGCGCTTCAACGGCCAGCAGCGTATCGCCCGCGATCCCCTGGTAGCCGTTGCCCGCGATCGTGTTGATCACCCCGTTTGTGCCGACCTTGCGGATCGAGTTGTCGCCGGTATCGGCGATGTATACATTTCCCGCCGAATCCACCGCCACGCCGCCCGGCAGGTTCAGGTTCGCCGCCGTAGCCTGCCCGCCATCGCCCAGAAACCGCGGCGCTCCCGCCTTGCCGTTGCCCGCGAAGGTGTTGATGATTCCTTGCGCACTCACGACGCGCACCCGGTTGTTCACCTGGTCCGCGATATAAACATTGCCGTGCGCATCCACCGCCAGGCCCTGCGGCGTGTTCAGCTGGGCCGCGGTCGCCGGGCCGCCGTCGCCGGAAAAGCCAGGGCGCGAATTGCCTGCCACCAGCGTCAGCGTCCCGGAAGAGATCTTGAACACCGAGTGGCCGCTGCTGAAATACACGTTGCCGCTCGCATCGGTCGCCACCCGCCTCACGGTTCCAATCGTGGTGCTGGCGGCCGGAGACGGCGTCGCCGGCGGAGCTCCGCCCGCGACCGTCGAAATCGAATACTCTTGCGCGAAGACGGCGGCGCTCAAGAACCATAACAATCCTGCGCCGCGCAGCTTCCCTAGCGGTTTCAACATGTATGCCTGGCCTTCTGACAGGGTGAATGTACGAGACTTTCAGTTTATCGCGACTCGGGCTACCGCTTCCGCCAGCGCTTCAACCGCCTGTGCGCATTCGGCACGGGTGACGTCATAGTGCGTCACGGCGCGCATCTGGGTCTGGCTGATGCCGTTGATCAGCACACCCCGCTGTTTCAGGCGCCGGCTCAATTCGCCCGTGGCCAGGCCCGTGGCGCCGATGTCGAACACCACGATGTTGGTGGCCACTTTCCGCGCGTCTGCCTCGATACCGTGAATGCGCGCCACGCCTTCCGCGAAGAAGCGCGCGTTCGCGTGATCCTCGCCCAGCCGGCGGGGACTTTCTTCGAGCGCGATCAGGCACGCCGCGGCCAGCACGCCTGCCTGCCGCATGCCGCCGCCCAGCCGTTTGCGGTACAGGCGCCCCCGGTCGATCAGCTCCGCCGGTCCGGCCACGATCGAGCCCGCCGGCGCTCCCAGCGCCTTCGAAAGACAGAACATCACCGTATCGGCCGGCGCCACGATCTCCTGCACCGGCACACCTAGAGCGGCCGCGGCGTTGAAGACCCGCGCGCCATCCATGTGCACGTTCACCCCGAGTTCGTGCGCGCCGTTGGCGATCTCATGGATCGCCTCGAGCGAATACACCGTGCCGCCGCCCATGTTGTGCGTGTTTTCGATCTCGATCAACCCCGTCGGCGCGTAATGCGGGTGCACCGCCTTCACCAGCGGCCGAATCTGCTTCCAGGTCAGAATGCCGTCCTCGGTGGGAATGGCGCGTATCAGGCACCCGGAGAACCACGCCGTCATCGCCAGCTCGTAGTCCAGGATATGGGAGCGCGAGTCGCAGATCACTTCCTGTCCGTGATCCGTGAGCAGTTTCACGGCGATTGTATTGCCCATCGTGCCGGTGGGGACGAACAGCGCCGCTTCCTTCCCGGTGATTTCGGCGGCTCGCTGCTCCAGCAGATTCACCGTCGGGTCTTCCCCATAAACGTCGTCGCCCACTTCCGCTTCCGACATCGCGCGCCGCATCTCGGGCGTGGGCTTCGTCACCGTGTCACTCCGAAGATCGATCATGAGCCGAGAAACTCCGCGAATACTTCGTTCGAAACCAGCACACCGCGGTTCGACAGCCGCAACACGCCGTCCGCCGTTTCCAGCAGACCGTCATCCAGAAAGCGTTGAATCGCTGCACCGTGGCGCCGCCACTCTTGCGCATCGGGCCGGATGCCGTCCATCAGCCGCAGTCCCACGAAGAAACGTTCGTCCTCGTGGGCCGGTTGGGGCAGGTCCCCGGCCTGCCAACTCGCGTTCAAATACTCCTCCACCGTTTCCGGGTTCCGCCGCCGTTGCCGGCCATCGAACGAATGCGCATCCGCGCCGAAACCGGCATAAGGCTCCAACTTCCAATATTTCAGGTTGTGCCGCGATTCCCTTCCCGGCCGCGCGAAATTGGAGATCTCGTAGCGCTTGAGACCGAGTCCCGCCAGCCGCTCAACGGCCGCTTCGTAGAACGCCGCTACCTGGTCGTCGTCCGGTGTTTCGGCCGCTCCGTAGCGCGCGCCCCCAGCCAGCTTTTCCTTACCCAGCCGGCTGTCCCCATCCACCTCCAGCATGTAGACCGAGACGTGTTCCGGCTCCAGGCGCTCCACCCAATCGAGTGACTCCCGCCAGCTCGCTTCCGTCTGCCCGGACAGGCCAGCAATCAGGTCGAGGTTGATATTGGCGATGCCGGACGCGCGCAGCAACCGCACTTCCCGTTCGACCGTTTCCGCCGTATGCTTGCGCCCGGTGCGGCGAATCTCCTTGTCGACGAACGATTGCACCCCAAGGCTGACGCGGTTGATGCCCTGCTCCACCCACCGGCGCGCCCGTTCGCCGCCGATCCCTCCCGGCGCCGCTTCGATCGTAGCCTCGCTCCACGGCCGCCCGGGGATTAAATCCAGTGCCGCACGAAGATCTTCGGGCGCCAGGTTGCTGGGCGTTCCGCCGCCCAGGTAAACCGTTTCCGGCCGCCATGCCCAGCGGTGCGCGCCGATCTCCTGCCGCAGTTTTGCCACGTACCGGTGTTCCTGCGCGCGCGGAAACACGCCGGAGGCGAAGTTACAGTAGGTGCACTTCTGGTCGCAAAACGGGTAAGAAATGTAAACGCCGGCCACTCGATTGATTGTACCCGAGGCCAAACCAAAGCAGGCCCGTATACGAACGCGTTTTCCGCCCTTACACTTCCGCCGTCGCGCCGGTCTTCGCCATGGCCAGCAGTTTGTCGTCGAAGTCGAATCCGGCGGTGCGTGGCTTATGATTGCGCGCGTACCAGCGATACGCTTCCTTCAGCCCCGCATCGAATGGTGTGCCCTTCACCTTCAACATGCGGCTCACCTTGCCGATGTTCATCGTGATCGGCGGCACGTCCAGATATTCGCCGAAGTAGTAAGGTTCCTCGAAAGCGTTGCCGCCCGCCTGCTGTATCAGGTCTCGCGGTACGCGGGCCAGCGTGGCCTCGGTGTTGGCGGCCTTGGCCAGCCTCTCCACCAGTTCCACCTGGGTGACCGGCTTCGCGTCGCCGATATTGAAGGCCTCGCCTTCCGCGCGCGGTTCGATCATCCCCCGCACCAGCGCGGCCACCAGGTCGCCAACGTAAACGAACTGCATCAGGCGGTGGCCATCGCCGGGGATCACGATCGGCCGGCCGGCCCGCAGCCGGTCCCAGAAAAACTGTTCGCGGTAAAACGGGTTGTTCTGCCCGTAGACGAATGGCGGGCGAAAGGTCACCACCGGCAACCCGCGCTGCGCGCGCATGCGGAACAGCAGCCGCTCCGTCGAAGCCTTGTTGCGGATGTACGGATTGGCGTGCGAATCCGGCGCCAGCGGATCGCTTTCCTTGTGGTTGAGCCCGTCACCGTACGCCGCCACGCTGGACATGAATATGTAACGGCTGAGACGGTCACCGCAGGCGTGAACGGTCGCTTCCACCTGCGCAGGCGTGGTGCCTCGCTCCCAATCGTAGGCGTTGTCGAAAACCACTTCGAAGCGGCGGCCGCTCAATGCCTCGCGCACCGATCCCGCGTCGTTGCGGTCGGCCACCATGTTCTCCACCCGCCGCCCGAAATCGTGCTTCGGCTTCCGGTGGAGAACCGCCACATCGTGCCCCGCCTTGACCAGCTCATCCACCAGGGCACGGCCGATGAAAAGCGTGCCGCCAATGACCAGTACTTTCATACTCTCCCTGAGACTAAGACGCAGCCACCGCCCAAAACGGTCCGTTGGGCGCCGCCCCGCGATTCACCCTGTTTCTAAAAGATACTGCGATCAGTCGTAATATTCCAGGCCCAAGTGCGTGATCAGGTCCTCGCCCCGCATCCAGCGCAGCGTGTTCTTCAGTTTCATGAGCTGGATGAAAACGTCGTGCTCCGGGTATACCTCGGGTGCATGCATCGGGGCTTTGAAATAGAACGACAGCCATTCCTGGATACCGCGCATCCCGGCGCGCTGCGCCAGGTCCATGAACAGGACGATGTCGAGCACCAGCGGCGCAGCCAGGATCGAATCGCGGCACAGGAAATTAACCTTGATCTGCATCGGATAGCCCAGCCAGCCGAAAATGTCGATGTTATCCCACCCCTCTTTGGCGTCGCCGCGCGGCGGATAATACTCGATGCGCACCTTGTGGTACACATCGCCGTACAGGTCGGGATAGAGCTGCTTTTGCAGAATGTATTCGAGCGCGGAAGACTTGCTCACTTCCTTCGACCGGAATGAACCCGGATCGTCCAGCACCTCGCCGTCGCGGTTGCCGAGGATGTTGGTCGAAAACCAGCCGTTCACGCCCAATAAGCGCGATTTCAAGCCCGGCGCGATCAGCGTCTTCATGAACGTCTGCCCGCTCTTATAATCTTTCCCCGCCAGCGGCAGACCGCGGTCTCGCGCCAACTCGATCAACGCCGGCATATCGGTGGTCATGTGCGGCGCGCCGTTCGCGTACGCCACGCCCGATTTCAGCGCCGCGTACGCGTAAATCTGGCTGGGCGATATCTCCGGATCGTTCTGCTGCAAGCCGCACTCGAACTTTTTCAGGCTCGAGTGAACCTCGGCCGCTTCGTGGAAAACCTCCGTCGACCCGCACCAGATCATCGTCGTGCGCGCCACTTTGGTCCGCCGCTGGAACTGGCGGATGTCTTCCATCACCGCCTCGGCATAATCCATCTTGGTGCCGCCCACTTTGACGTTGGGTCCGTTCAGCCGCTTGACGAATTTCTGGTCGAACACCGCCTGCATCGGCTCAATCGCCTCGAGCGGCTCCTTCAACGATTCCAACAGGGGCATCTCCAGCACGCCGGCCTTGACCGCAGCTTCGTAAGCATTGTCCTCGAAGATGTCCCAGGTCCCAATTTCCAGGTCTTCCACTTTGGCCAGCGGCACGAAATCGCGGATCGCGGGACTGCGCCCTTCGGTTCGCTTTCCCAGCCGGACGGTGCCAAGTTGCGTGAGAGACCCGATCGGCTTTCCCAGCCCCCGCTTCATGGCTTCCAAACCGGCGATAAACGTCGTCGTCACGGCCCCCATGCCGGGAATCAGCACGCCGAGTTTGCCTTCGGCGGGCGCGATGCGGACGTTGTCTTGATTCGGCAAGATGTCTCCTTAAAAATGTGAAATGCTATAATACCAACTCGATGCGCGAACGTGCGACGGCCACTTTGTCGACAATTGTCGTCGATGACGAGCAACTGGCCCGCGATGAGTTGGCTTACCTCCTCAAGGATTTCCCTGAAGTTGAGGTTATTGGCACTGGATCCAATGGGTTAGAGGCGGTTGGCCTGATCGAGAAGCTGGAGCCGGAAGTAGTCTTCATGGACGTTCACATGCCCGGTTTGGATGGCCTCGGCGTGGTGCGCCAGCTCCGCGAAAAAGGGGTCGATCCGCCCCATTTCATTTTCGTGACAGCCTACGACCAGTACGCGGTGGAAGCCTTTCGCCTGGAGGCCATGGACTATCTGCTGAAGCCGCTCGACCGGGGGCGGCTCGCCGAGACCATCGACCGCGTTCGCCGCCTCGTTCTGGAGAAGAAATCGAGCGAGCCGGCCCCTGCCCGCGCCTCCGCACCCGCCCCTCGCACCAAGCTCATGGTCAAGGCCAGCAACCGGAATTTCATCGTCGACGCCAATGACGTCATCTACGCAACCATCGACAATGGCCTCATCACCCTCGTCACCACGGCTTTTGAGGGCCTGTCGAATTACCGCACCATCGAGGAGTTGCAGGCCAATCTGGACCGCGAAATGTTCTGGCGCGTCCACCGTTCCTTCCTGGTGAACATCAACCGCATCAAAGAGGTCGTGCCCTGGTTCAAGTCGAGCTACCAGCTGCGCATGGACGATAAGAAGCACACCGAAATCCCCGTCAGCCGCGTGCAAACCCGCCGCCTCCGCGAATTGTTCAAATTGTGAACCCCGCGCTCTTCCGCGCAATCAGCCGCAGGTCAGGGCGCGCCCGCCCGGCCGGGCGCTATCCGCTCACTGCTGCGCAGAATAGCCGCGCTACGCGTGGAGCATCGAACTGCTCCACGCGGTCCACGCCGGCCTGGCTCTGCGCGGCGCACTGCTCAGGCGACCGATAGAGCGATTCGATGCCCGCCGCTAGCACCTCCGCGTCGTCCGGCTGCACCAGCATGGCATGCGGCGCCACCTCCGGAATCGCTGCCGCCCGCGACGCGACAATCGGCTTCGCCGCGGCCATAGCTTCGAGCAGCACGATGCCAAAACCCTCCTGCACGCTGGGCAGGCAAAACACCGACGCTCTGCGGTATTCCTCCGCCAGCCGGGTGCGCGAAACGTCGCCGAGAAAGGTGACAACGCCGCCCAGCTTCAACCCGTCGGCCAGCTGGCGAAGCGGCGCTGCGCGCGGCCCGTCGCCCACGATGCGCACCGCCAGCCCCGCAATTCTTCCCCGCAGCGCGCTCGCTGCCCGCAGCAGCACATCCACGCGCTTGCGCCGGTACAGCCGCCCCACGAACAACACGATGAACTGGCCCTCGGGCCTCGACGCGCTACCCGCCCTCAGCGCGTCCCGCCACTCGCGCAAATCGATCAATTCCGGTACGACCACAGGCTCCCTTGCCGCGCCGTAAAGTGCCCGAACCTGAGCGGCGCAGTATCGGCTGGTCACGATCACGCGCGCGGCGCGCTCCACGTGCAGACGTTCGCAGCGCGCCTGGATTCCCATGGTGACGCGCGGCAACCCGCGTTCAAAGCGCACTTCATCGGCAATCACACCCTTCAGCGCAGCGACGTGCCCGGCTTCGGTCGCGATGCGGTAGCCGTCCATATCGAAACCCACGGTAAGATCGAAACCGTCTGCGCGTTTCAGCCGCCGGTTAAAGAGCAGCCGCTCCGCGGTATAAACCGGCAAATGCAGTCGCGGGGTCTCGATGACGACTTCGTGCCCCAGTTCCCCCAGCGCGCGCGCCAGCACCGCGATACCCACGTAGGTGCCGCTGCCGCGGCGAATATCGAGCGGGGTGCTCGTGATGAATCGGATGCGCATAGGCGGGGCATGCTTGCGCTTGCCCTGAAACTGAAAACACTATAATCATACGGGACACCACATTTGCCAACGCGCGGAAAAGCAGTTTGCTTGTTATCGGGCGGCCTCGATTCTTCCACCTGCCTGGCGCTCGCGCGCCGCGATGGCTTCCTCTGCCACGCGATCACCTTCGACTACGGGCAGCGCCACAAATTCGAGCTCCAGGCTGCGGCGCGCGTGGCGGCCGCTCTGGGCGCCGAGCGGCACCTGGTGGTGAAGGTCGGTCTCGATGTGTTCGGCGGCTCGGCGCTGACTGCGGATGTTGCTGTGCCCAAGGCGCGCTCGCTTGACGAGATGAGCCACGGCATCCCGGCGACCTACGTCCCGGCGCGCAACACCATTTTCCTTTCGCTCGCCCTGGCCTGGGCCGAAGTCCTGGAGAGCGCCGATATCTTCATCGGCGTCAACGCGCTCGATTACTCCGGCTACCCGGATTGCCGCCCCGAATACATCGAGGCTTACCGGCGGATGGCCAACCTGGCGACGCGCGCCGGGGTGGAAGGGCGCACGCGCCTTGAGATTCACACGCCTTTGATCGCCCTCAGCAAAGCGCAGATCGTAACCCTGGCCCATGGCCTGGGCGTGCCGTTCGGCCTGACCCACAGTTGCTATGATCCGGGACCCGGCGGCCGCCCCTGCGGCGCCTGCGACGCCTGCCTGCTGCGGCGCAAGGGGTTCGAAGAGGCCGGCATTGAAGATCGCTGAGCTGTTCTACTCGCTGCAGGGCGAAGGTTCGCTGCTGGGCGTGCCTTCGGTGTTCATCCGCTCGAGCGGCTGCAATCTGCGCTGCTCTTGGTGCGACACCCCGTACACCTCCTGGCAGCCCGAGGGCGTCGAATGGACGCTCGACCAGATCCTCGCTGAGGTGAAGGGCCGTCCCGCGCGCCACGTCGTGATTACCGGCGGCGAGCCCATGATCCAGCCGGAGATCGTTCCGCTCACCATCCGCCTGCGCTCGCTCGGCATGCACATCACCATCGAAACCGCAGGCACCGTGTTCGAGCCGGTAGCCTGCGACCTGATGAGCATCAGCCCCAAGCTTGCCAACTCGACGCCCGAAGGCGGCTTCGCTGCCCAGCACGAGCGCCTGCGCATTCAGCCCGCGGTGCTGTTGGAGCTGATGGCCCGCTATCCCTATCAACTCAAATTCGTGGTCGCCAAGCCGGCGGACCTGGACGAAATTCGCGCGCTCATCGAAGCGCTCCATGCCCCGCTCGACCGCGTCATTCTCATGCCCGAAGGAACCGGGCACGGGGAATTGGCCGAACGCAGCCAGTGGCTCGCCGAGATCTGCAAGGAAGAAGGGCTGCGCTTCAGCCCGCGCCTGCACATCGACCTGTGGGGCGCCCGCCGCGGCGTCTAACTGCGTGGCACGGCCTGTCCGATCCACCAGGCCGTATCCGGCCGAACGCGCCACCCGCGGCTACTCGGTCACCGCCGCGTCCAACTCTCCCCTGGCCAGGCGCACGTGAATGCGGGAGGCGGGGGGCGCTGCGGCGGCATCTTTGACGATTCCCGACTGGTTGGAAACGATCGCGTAGCCGCGTTGCAGAACCATCAGCGGGCTGAGCGCCTCGAGCTGCGCAGCGCGCTGGTCGAAAGCGCCGCGGCGAAACGCCAGGCGCCGGCGGATCGACTCCACAGCCCTTGACCCGGCGCTTTCCAGGCGGCGCTGTCCCTCCGCCAGGCGCGGCCGCATATCGAAATGCTGCAACCTCACCTCGAGCGCCCGTCGCGCGCGTTCCCGCGCATCGATCGCCAATCGCAGTCGCTCGCGCAGCTGGTATTCCTGTTCATCGACGCGTTGCAGTCCACGGCCCACGCGACGATGGAGCAGGCCCAGGGCCCGCTCCACGCCCTGCCGGCGCAGACGCCGGTCGAGCATCGCCACCCGGTAACGCACCGCCTGCAGCGCCTTCGCTTCCGCGGCGGCGATGCGGTCGCGCACAGAGTCGCGCGTTGGCACCACCAGTTCAGCCGCAGCCGACGGTGTCGGGGCGCGCAGATCGGCCACGAAATCGGCGATCGTAACATCGGTTTCGTGCCCCACTGCGGAAACCACCGGCACCGTGCAAGCCGCTATCGCCCGCGCCACCGCTTCTTCGTTGAAGGTCCAGAGATCTTCGAGCGACCCGCCGCCCCGCCCCACAATCACCACTTCCGGCCATCCGCTGCGGCTGAAGTACTCGATGCCGCGGCAAACCTCTTCCACCGAACCGGGCCCCTGCACCAGTGCCGGAAACAGACGGATCGCGATCCCCGGGAAGCGCCGTGAGAGGATGCCCACCATATCGGCGATGGCGGCGCCGCGCGGCGAGGTCACGATCCCGATGCGCCGCGGAAACCGCGGCAGCCCGCGCTTCCGCTCCGCCGCGAACAACCCCTCGGCGGCCAGCTTTTTCTTGAGCTGCTCGAATGCCAGCTGTAGCGCGCCCAGCCCCTCAGGCTCCAGCAACTCCACCTGCAACTGGTATTCGCCGCGAACCTCGTAAACATCGATCCGGCCGCGCGCCAGCACCGCCAGTCCGTCCGCCGGCTTGAACTTCCAGTATCGGTGCGCCGACCGGAACGCCACGCATTTGACCTGCGCGCCGGCCTCTTTCAGGGTGAAATAGTAATGGCCGCTCGCTGCCAGCTTCAGCCCGGAGATCTCGCCCGAAACCCAGATGTCGCGGAACTCCTCGTCGAGCATCGCTCGGATCGCGGCATTGAGCTCCGCGACCGAGTAGATCCGCCGCTGCGGCGCCAGATCGAATTCCAGGGCGAATTGCTCCACCGAGCCATGGTAGCGCGCGCGATCCCAATTGGAGACGCCGCTTTCCCAGAAACGGACAGCGGTCCGCTCCGCTGCAGGGGCCTCGCATGCCGGCCGGCGCCGGCGTCGGCACATTTTTCGAGCGCGCCAGCGTGGCCTTCCCATTTAGGGAAACCCGGCAGACCACGCCAGGCGATGGTCTGTCCCACTTGGCAAGCCGCGTGCTCGCAACCGGGCGGGGAGGTGCTCGATGGCCCGGAAAGAACGCATTCACGAACCGATCGCCGGCTTGGTTCGGCCGGATTATCTCGAAGAGCGCATCAAGGCGGGGTGGCGGCTGGTGGGCCTGGAGTGGGAACGCGATGCGGCCGAAGTTTCAGCTCCCAAGCCGACAGGCTGGGTCGAGGATATTCCCTACGGTCTCCAGGTTTCCGACGATTGCACCCAACTCGTGGCCAACCCTGCCGAGGTCGAAATCATCATTCTGGCCCTTGACATGATTGTCGAGGATTGCCCGCTCTCGCGCGTTGCCGATGAACTGAACCGCCGCGCCTACCGCACGCGCCTGGGCGACACCTGGACACCCGCTGCGCTGTTCAACCTTTTGCCGCGCATGATCGCGGTCGGCCCGCGCGTGTTCAACAGCGACCAGTGGCTGACTCGCCGCGAGCGCCTGCCGAAGGTCGGGTGAGCCCAGCCGCCCCGCGATGATTCTGAAACGCCGCCATCTATAATCGAGGCGATGCCACGATTTCGGGAAGCCAGCCGCACCGCGGCCGCCGCGTTTGCCCTCTTCTGCCTCAATGCCGGGCTGGTATGGCGGCTGTTTCGCATTCCCTACACGCAGTACATGGGGTCGATCGAGGCCGCCTACGTGGGGCTGGCGCGTTATATCGTCGCCCATTTCCCCGATCTCACCTGGTTCCCTCTGTGGTACGGCGGCATTCCTTATCCGGACACTTATCCGCCGCTGCTCCACTTCACCGTGGCTGCCGTTGCCGTAGTGGCGCGCATTTCACCCGGCCTCGCGTACCATATCGTCACCGCGGCGGTGTACGCGCTCGGACCGGTGACGGTATTTTGGGCGGCCTGGCGGTTGGGAGCGCCGCGGTTGCCCGCCTGGCTTGCCGCGCTCGGCTATTCACTGGTTTCGCCGGCCTGCTTCCTGGTGCGTGAGGTGCGCGCCGACAGCGGCGGCTGGTTCGGGGCTCGCCGCCTGACGACGCTGCTGCCCTATGGCGAGGGCCCGCACGTGACTTCGCTCGTCTTCCTGCCGCTCGCCATCGCGCTCCTGCACATCGCCCTCACCAAACGGCGCCCCGTCGATTACGTGCTGGCCGGGTTGGCGCTGGCCGCCACCGTGCTCAGTAACTGGATCGGCGCCTTCGCGCTGGCTCTCGGCGCGGGCGCGTATCTTTTTGCCGGCGTCGCCGAGCGCCCGCTGCGCCGCTGGCTCACTGCCGCCGCCCTGGCCTGCTACGCGTACGCCATTGCGCTGCCCTACGTGGCGCCTTCCACCGTTGCCACCATTCGCGCCAACGCTCCGCTGGTGGGCGGTAAATTCGAAACCAGCCCGGCGCACCTGGCCTTCGCCGCCGCTTTCGCCGCCGCGTTTCCCGCACTGGCCTGGGCGCTGCGGCGCGCGCGGCTGGCTCCGCCGACCCGATTCGGCATTCTCTTTTTCTATGCCACCGCCTTGATCACGCTGGCGGCTTACTGGTTCCATTTCATCCTGCTGCCCCAGCCGCATCGCTACCACCTCGAGATGGACATGGCTTTCTGGATGGCCGTTGCCCTGGCCGCGGGTCCCGCTTTCGTGCGCTTGCCGCGCCGCACCACGGCGATCGCCGCCGGCACGCTCGCCCTTGCCGCTGTGCCTGTCTGGATTCACCAGCTCCACCGCGCGCGCGACATGGAAAAGCCCATCGAGATCGAAACCACCGCCGAATTCCGTGTCTCCCACTGGCTGGGCGAGCACCTGCCCGGCAGACGGGTCTTCGCGCCCGGAACCACCGGTTTTTGGATGACCGCCTTCAGCGATACCCCAATGTTGACCGGCGCCTTCGATAACGGCGAGCGCAATCTTCTGCTTCCCTACATCATCTATCAGCTGTATGCCGGGGATTCGCTGGAGGTCGCGCTCGGCTGGTTGAAGGCCTTCGGCATCGATGCCGTCGTGGGCGGCGATCCATCCTCCGGCGAGTTCTATCATCCCTATGCCCATCCCGCGAAGTTTCACTCCCTCCCCGTGCTTTGGCGCGATCAGACCGAGGTGATCTACGCCGTGCCGCGCGGCGATCATTCGCTGGCACACGCCGTGCATGCGGCCGACCTCGTTCGTGTGACGCCGGAATCGTACGAGCTGAAAGCGGCGCAGGCTTATCTGGCCGCGCTCGACGATCCCACCCTTCCGCGGGCCGATTTTCGCTGGAGGGGAACCGGAGCGGCGCGCATCACCGCCGCGCTTCGCCCCGAACACCTGCTTTCTGTGCAGGTGACGTTCGACCAGGGCTGGCACGCCGCGGTCAACGGCGCACCCCGCCGCATCTGGGGCGATAAACTGGGGCAGATCGTGGTAGAACCTCACTGCGATGGCGCTTGCACGGTGGATCTGGTCTACGATGGGGGAACCGAAATGCGCCTGGCGCGCGCGGCCAGCGTAACCGCTCTTGCCGGCGGCGCCATCTGGATCCTGTTGGGGAGCATGCGATGGCGAAAGCGCCCCGGTTCCATGACGGCGAACTGAAGCACCCGCCGGGCAGCGCTACGCCCTATGCGCCACGCCTTCGCGCTTCACACCCCGCTCAACGCGTCCTCGATCGCCCTGCGCAAGGTTTCCTCGCTGCGGCCGCCTACGTAATGCTGCCGTATCACGCCGCCGCGATCGATGATGATCACCGTGGGAATCGAGCGAATGCCGTACCTGCGGTGCACGTCGCGCCGGCCGTCCATCAGCACGGAGAACCGGTAGTCGTTCTTCTTCAGAAAACCGGTTACCGTGCCTTTATCCTCATCATTGACCCCGAAAAACTGCACCTTGCCGGCAAACTCGGTGCTCAGCTTCTCCACCGCAGGCAGCTCCCGCCGGCACGGCCCACACCAGGTGGCCCAGAAATCCAGCACCACCACGCTGCCGCGCAGGTCGCGCAGCCGTACCCCCTCACCGGTGACCGACTTCAATTGAAAGTCAGCCGCCAACATGCCGGTGAGCGTCGTGTGCTCCTCCTGCGGCAGAACCAGCATCTCCACTTCGGCCCACTTCTTCTCGGGCGTCCAAGTGAAAACCGAATCGTTGACTTCGTCATCCACGTCCAGTTTCTTTACTTTGATCTCGATCCGGCTCCTCACGCCCGTCTGGATATCGCGCAGCACCAGGAAGCGAGCCTTGTCGATCCAAAGCTCGTGCGCCACGTTTTGTGTCCGCGCTGCGATCACATAGCACGGGACCTTGGTGTGCCCCAGGCTGTAAGCCTCTTCGCGCACGATCTCCGCCGCATCCGCGATGCGGGCGATGGCGACATAGCGCTCGACCAGCAGCCGCGACACCACGTCGCGCAGGTCGCGCGGCTCACGGCTCTCCGGCGCCGGCTGCTCATCCGGATCGTCATCTACCGCGGCCACTTCCTGTTTCATCCACTGCTTGCTCTTGGGCAGGGCCTTCCAGGTGGTGGCGCCGTCGCTCACCGCCAGGGCCTCCGAGTTCGCCGAGCGCGTCCAGGCGCGGAATTTGCCCGGCGGCCTTTCCGCCAGCTCGTAGTCCGCGCCGGACACCTGCATGGCTCCGAGCGCTGGGGAAGCCGAATCCGTTCGCGTGGCAACCACGTGGATGGCGTGCAGATGAAGGTAGCTGTGGGCTGCTTTGGCAAGCACTTCCGCCGCCTGCGGCTGAGCAGCCGCGTGGGCGCCCAGCAATAGCACCGCAGCGATCGAGCGCACAGACCTTCAGCTTTGCTCATCCGCCCCACCGGCGCAAGGGTCTCCAAAACTTCGTGGGATCTTTTTCGTCGCGGGATCGTATCTTGTAAGGTATGAAAGTCATTCAGCCGTCAATTCTAGCGGCTGCTGTAACATTGGCCTGCTTTGGCCAGACCGCGCCGCCTCCGCAACCACAGTTCGAGGTGGCGTCCATCCGACCTTCGGCGCCGCCCACGCCCGGGCAAGTCAGCCTCGGTCTGCGAATCGATGGCTCGCAAGTCAGCATTCGTCAGTTTGCTCTGAGGGATGACATCGCCATGGCGTTCAGGCTCAAGCAGTATCAGGTCTCCGGGCCGGACTGGCTGGCCACCGAGAAGTTCGACATTGTCGCCAAGCTGCCCGACGGCGCGCCGCGCGATCAGGTGCTGCCGATGCTGCAGGCTTTGCTGCTGGAGCGTTTCCAGATGAAAACGCACCATGAGACCAGGGATTTTCCCGTCTATGCCATATTGGTCGCCAAGGGTGGGCTCAAGATGCAGGAGTTGCCGCCTGATCCGGAAACCGATGCGAGCGACGGCGCCGGGAAGAGTGACAACAGCGCCGTCAACGTTTCGGTCAGCGGCGGCCGGGGAGGCGTCACCGCAAATTACGGACACGGGTCGTACTTCACCATCGGCGACAGCCGGATCGAAGCCAGGAAAATGCAGATGAACTATGTGGCCGATATGCTGGCGCGCTTCGAGGACAAGCCGGTGGTCGACATGACGGGGCTGAAAGGTAAGTACGATTTCACCCTCAGCTTCACCGAGGAAGATTATCGCGCCATGATGATCCGCGCCGCCCTCTCTTCCGGCATGCCGCTGCCGCCCGAAGCCGTCCATCTCATGGAAACCGCTTCCGGCGATTCGCTGTTCAGCGCCCTGCAAGCCGTGGGACTCAGGCTGGAATCGCGGAAGGCCCCGCTCGACATCCTGGTGATCGATCACGCCGAAAAAGCTCCGGCCGAAAACTAGCCGGCTCCGGATTCGCTCCGGGATGCGCGCAGCCCATCGCGGTGGACCTTTGCCCGCGCGGGATCGTATATTCAATGTATGAAGGCCATTCGCTGGGTATCGCTTGCCGCTCTATTAGCGCGTTCGGGGTTCAGTCAGACCGCGCCGCCTCCGCCGGAATTCGAAGTCGCATCGGTCAGGCCGTCTCCCGACGGCGCCATCGGACAGCTTCACCTGGGCCTCCAGGTGGATGGCTCGCAGGTGAGAGTGAACCATTTGGCCTTGCGCGATTGCCTCGCCATTGCATTCAATTTGAAACCGTACCAGGTCTCGGGACCGGATTGGTTGGCCAGCGAGAGGTTCGACATTATCGCCAAGCTGCCCCAGGGCGCCCCGCGCGAACAGGTGCAGCCCATGTTGCAGGCCCTGCTGCTCGACCGGTTTCAGATGAAAACGCATCATGAATCCCGAGACTTTCCCGTTTACGCCCTGGTGGTAGCCAAAGGCGGCCTCAAAATGCAGGCCTTACCGCCTGACCCCGCCGATGCGGCCGGCCCGGACAAGGGAACCATCAACGTTCAAGCCACCGGAGGCCGCGGCGGAGCCGTGGTCAGCTACGGCCAGGGTGCGTATTTCTCCCTGGGCAGCAACCGCTTCGAAGCCAAGAGAATGCAGATGAGCCATGTGGCCGATATGCTCTCGCGCTTCGAAGACAAACCGGTGGTGGACATGACGGAGCTGAAAGGCCGCTACGATTTCACCCTCGATTTCACCGAAGAGGACTTCCGCGCCATGATGATCCGCGCGGCGCTGGCCAATGGCGTTGCGCTGCCTCCCGAAGCCATCCATCTCCTGGAGAGTGCGTCCGGCGATTCGCTCTTCGCCGCCTTGCAAAAACTCGGGCTCAAGCTGGATTCACGCAAAGCGCCGCTCGATGTCCTGGTGGTGGACCATGCGGAGAAGGCCCCGACCGACAACTGACGCGCCGCCCACGGCGGGGGCCGTCGGGCCCAATGCGGACTCACTTTTTCCGCCCCCTGCCCGCGCCGTTACAATGAAGACATGCCGGCATCATTTAACATCGCGGGCCGCGAGTTTCACTCCCGCCTCATCGTGGGCACCGGAAAGTACCGCAGCTTCCCGGAAATGCAGCGCTGCCACAACGCCTCCGGCGCCGAAATGGTCACCGTGGCCGTGCGCCGCGTCAACCTGACGGACCGCTCCAAGGAATCGCTGCTCGACTACATCGACCGCTCGAAGATCTTCATCCTTCCCAACACAGCCGCCTGCTACACCGCCGACGACGCCATTCGCACCGCCATCCTGGCGCGCGAAGTGGGTCTCTCCCACTGGATCAAACTGGAAGTGATCGGCGATGAAAAAACGCTGTTCCCGGACAACGCCGGCCTGCTCGAAGCCACTCGCGCGCTCGTCAAAGAGGGCTTCGTTGTGCTGCCCTATACCAATGACGACGTGGTGAACGCCCGCCGCCTGATCGATGCCGGCGCTGCTGCCGTGATGCCGCTCGCGGCGCCCATCGGCTCCGGCCTCGGCGTACAGAACATCACCAACCTGCGCATCATGCGCGAGATGATTACCGAAGTCCCGCTGATCGTCGATGCCGGCGTCGGCACCGCCTCCGATGCCGCCATCGCCATGGAGCTCGGCGCCGATGGCGTCCTCATGAATACCGCTATCGCCGCCGCCGATGACGCCGAAAAAATGGCCCGCGCCATGAAGCTCGCCGTGGAAGCCGGCCGCCTGGCTTTCGAATCAGGCCGCATGCCCAAAAAGCTCTACGCCACCGCCAGCAGCCCGATGGCAGGGGTGGTGGGTTCGTAAGAGGCCTCCAGTAACGGATTCTCGAGCCGGGCCGGACAAAGTCCGCGATGGCGACTATACGTCGACTGGGGAGCATCTTCCGAGCGGCCGTTCTGCAATAATGACAGGACGACTTTGGGAGGTCATTGCGTGGAGAATGCCGAGAGCATTGCTTTCGTCCGTCAGTTTATAGAAGCCTGCGTGCGAGCTGAACCGGATGAGTTTGCGAGCTATTTCTGCGAGGAAGCAACCTGGTGGAACTCGCCATGGCCACCTATCAAGGGGCGTGCTGCGATTCGCGAGACTTTGCGCGCCGGCGCCAAGCGAATGACGGCTCTGCCGTGGGACATACTCAACATCGTCGCCGACGGCGACATCGTGATGGCCGAACGCGTGGACCATTTCCAGATCGGCGACAAGAGAATCAACGTGCCCTGCATGGGCATATTTGAGCTGCGCGACGGCAGGATCGCTGCATGGCGGGACTATTGGGATCTCAAGACATTCGAAGCTCAACATCCAGGCTCCGGGCCGGCCAGCACATAAGCGCGGTCGGTGGTGGCCCTGTGAGGAATCAAGTTGACGTATTACGCACAATGATGATTCCCGGCGCCGACCCAAACCGGGCCTCAACTCCTAGCCGGTAGAGCGACGCCGAGTTCATCGAGGAACTTGCCGAGCGCGCGGTCGAACGCCTCCGGGCACTCAAGCATGGGGTAGTGGCCGGCATGCGGCAGCACGACGGCGTCGTAGTCGGGCGCAAAGCGGCGGACCTCCTCCAGATTCAGGGGGAATTTGTCGCCGTCGATGCAGCGGATCGGCAGCTGGACTTTCGTCGCGACCGCCCCGGCGTTGTATCCACCAAAGGACCGGTACATGGCGCAGACCACCTCCGGCGGGGTGAGCGACATGCGCCGCCGGATGTCTGCGTACAAGGCCGGGTCCATGTCATCGTGAAGGAGAAGGCGAAGCCCCCGATCCAGTGATGCCTTGGGATCTGTTGCCCACTCTTCCGCGGCCTTCTGCATCATGTCCGAATCGATCGTGCGGCCGAGATCCTGGAGCGTATCGACCCCGATGATCGCGATGACGCGGCCGGGCGCGAGCAGCGCCGCCTCGAGCGCCACCGGCCCTCCCAGCGAACTGCCGACGAGCACCGCGCGCGAGATGTGTTCCGCGTCCATCACCGCAACGACGTCGCGAGCGAACTGCGGCATGCCCCACTGCGGCCGGTTCCGGCCGGACTCGCCGTGCCCCGCCAGATCGAGCGCAATCACGCGCAACCGGTCCGCGAAGGCGGCGTGCTGCCCGTCCCAGTCCGCACGGCTCGACATGCCGCCGTGGATGAAAACCAGGGCGGTCTCGGCAATCCCCGAAACCGAGTAGGCGATGGTCACACCATCAAAGGAGGCGGTTGTCCGGTTCACCATGCGCCCATTCTCCTCCCGCCCAGCGCCGGCGGCAAATGGCCGGAAGGTCGTTTGCGGCAGGTTGCCGCAGAACGCCCGGCGACGGCGCCTGCCGCCTGCGAACGGGCGCTCCGCTTCGCCCTTCCCGCTCTGCGCCGGCTCCCGGCCCCCCGTGTTACTATTCCGTTTTGTCAACAGGGAGTGAAGCGTGAAGGTTTACGAAAGCAAGGACATTCGGAACGTCGGACTGGTGGGCCACGGCGATTCCGGAAAGACGTCGCTCACCGCAGGTTTGCTCTTTACCGCGGGCGCCGCCAACCGACTGCTGCGCGTCGATGAAGGCAATACCATCACCGATTTTGACGAGGAGGAGATTTCCCGCAAAATCACCATCTCCACCGCCATCGCCGTCGCCGAGTGGAAGAAAACCAAAATCAATATCCTCGATACTCCCGGCTACAACATCTTCATCAACGACACGCGCGCTTCCCTGGTGGCGGCGGATTCCGCGCTGGTATTGGTCGACGCGGTCGCCGGCGTGGAAGTGCAAACCGAGAAGGTCTGGGCCTTCGCCAACGATTTCAAGCTTCCCCGCGCCATCATCATCAATAAGTTAGACCGCGAGCGCGCCGATTTTGCGCGTTCCCTGGAAAGTGTCCAGGCCGCCTTCGGCCGCTTCGCCGTGCCCGTTCAGATCCCGATCGGCGCCGAACGCGATTTCACCGGAGTCGTCGACCTCATCCGCATGAAGGCGTACACGTACACCGCCGACGGCGATGGCAAAGGCAAAGAAGGCGAGATTCCCGCTAACCTGGCCGGCGACGCCCAGAGCGCTCACGAGGCGCTCATCGAAATGGTGGCCGAGGGCAATGACGAACTGATGGAGGAGTTCTTCGAGAAGGGCACGCTGCCGCCCGAACACATCGACGCCGGCTTGAAGCAGGCCCTGCGCGAAATGCGCATCTTCCCCGTGCTCTGCGCCGGCGCCCTGCACAACGCCGGCAGCGACTTGATTCTGAACTTCATCGTCGAGAATCTGCCCGCACCCATCGAGCGCGAGGGCTTCTCGCCGGTCAATGAGGGCCCGGAAGCGGCGCGGAAGATTGTCGAGTCCGGCCCCAGCTCGCTGTTCGTCTTCAAAACTACCGCCGACCCCTTCGCCGGCCGCATCACCTACTTCAAAGTCATCACCGGCGTAGTGAGGAACGACGCCACCGTGCAGAACCTCACCCGCAATTCGGCCGAGCGCCTGGCCCACCTCAGCAGCCCGCAGGGCAAGACCCTCCAGCCGGTCACCGAACTGCACGCCGGCGACCTGGGAGCGGTCGCCAAGCTGAAAGACTCGCTCACCGGCGACACGCTGGCGGATAAGGGCTTCACCGTCGCCTATCCACCCGTGAAGCTGCCTGAGCCATCGATCGCCTTTGCCATCGAAGCCAAGTCGCGCAACGACGAGGACCGCATGGGCAACGCCGTCCACCGCATCCTCGAAGAGGACCAGTCGCTGCGCTTTTACCGCGATCCGCAGACGCGCGAGTTCCTGCTCGCCGGCGCCGGCCAGCAGCACGTCGAGATCGTGGTCAGCCGGCTGAAAAAGCGCTACGGCGTGGATGTCGCGCTCAAAGCGCCCAAAATCCCCTATCGGGAAACCATACGGGGCCATGCCGACGTCCAGGGCCGCCATAAGAAACAGACCGGCGGCCACGGCCAGTTCGGCGACTGCTGGATCAAGATGGACCCGTTGCCGCGCGGCGCCAAGTTCGAGTTCGTCAATGAGATCTTCGGCGGCGCCATCCCGCGCAACTTCATCCCCGCAGTGGAAAAGGGGATCGTGGAGACCGCCGAAAAGGGATTCCTGGCGGGCTACCCGATGGTGGACTTCAAGGTGACCGTCTACGACGGCTCCTACCACGACGTCGATTCCTCCGAGCTGGCCTTTAAACTCGCCGCTCGCAAGGCCTTCAAGGCCGCCATGCTGGAAGCCAAGCCGGCCTTGTTGGAACCGATCATGAACGTCGAGATTCAGGCGCCGGGGGAATATGCGGGCGACCTGATGGGAGACCTCAACAGCCGCCGCGGCCGCATCTCAGGGAGCGAAACCAGGGGCAACACCCAGGTCATCAGCGCTCAGGTGCCAATGGCCGAAATGCTGAGTTATCAAAGCGATCTGACCGCCATGACGCAGGGCCGGGCGTCTTTCAGCATGGAATTCGACCATTACGATTACGTGCCCCAGTTGCAGGCCGATAAGATCATTGCGGCGGCCAAAGCCGCCAAGACCGGTGAGGAGGAAGAAGAGGAATAACGACACACTCCGCGGTGTTGCCGATACACAGCAGTCCGGAACTTACCTTAAGCCAGTTGCATTACACACTCACACTGTTGTAATGTCTTATCGTTGCGTTGGGACTGCGGCTCGGATAAGTGCTTTAGAATCTTTCGTTGAGTTTGTGAATGAACGCGCGAAACGAGACGTTGTTATCTTTTATCGTACTCGCCGGAGCCTCCATCACCACCGGGTGCGGTGTCAGTCAGCACTCCAGTTTCCAAAATGCGTTCCTGCCGCCTGTCGCCCATTCCGATCCGGCCGACCTTGACGCCGATCACCCCCCGGTTGTCGAACCCAACCTCCTGGTCAAGGATGTGCCCGGCTTTCTGCTGGCCGAACCGCAGATGCCGCGCCGCCACACGCGCGGCGATGCGCTGATCGAAGAGGCGGAGCATCACTTCGCCCTCGGCAAGCAGGCTTACAATGCCGAAGATTTCGCGGCCGCGCGGCGGGAATTCGATCTGGCAATCGATGCCATGCTCGATGCCTCGGATCAGAGCCCGTCCGACGGAGAGGCTTATGAGCGCCGCATGGACCAGATGGTGGACGCGGTGAACGGCTTCGATCTGGCGGGCCTCGGCTCCTCCGACAGCAGCGAAGAAGGAAGGTTCGAGAAAGTTCCCCTCGAAGACATTCTGCAGATGACCTTCCCCGTGGACCCGAAGATCAAGGATCGCGTGCGCGACCAGATGGCGGCGACCGTGTCCCAGTTGCCGCTGTCGATGAACGACGCGGTGCTGGGCTATATCAACTACTTCTCGAACCGCGGACACGGAACGATTGTGGCGGGAACCGAGCGCTCCGGCCGCTACCGCCCGATGATCCAACGCATCTTCGACGAGGAAGGCGTGCCGCAGGAGCTGATCCACCTGGCGCAGGCGGAATCCGGCTTCATGCCCCGCGCCGTTTCCCGCGCCCGCGCCGGCGGCATGTGGCAGTTTCTGGTTTGGCGCGCCGCCGAATACGGTCTCGAACGCTCCGCCTACGCCGACGATCGCATGGACCCTGAGAAGGCCACTCGCGCCGCTGCCCGCCATCTCCACGATCTCTACAACCAGTTTGGCGATTGGTATCTCGCGCTGGCGGCATATAATTGCGGCCCGCAAACCGTCCAATCGGCTGTGGAACGTACAGGTTACGCGGATTTCTGGGAGTTGCGAGCACGCGGTGTACTGCCCATCGAAACCACCAATTATGTGCCCATCATTCTGGCCATGACGATCATGGAAAAGAATGCACAGGCATACGGCCTCGACCAGATTCGCATGGACCCGCCGCTCGAGTACGAAACGGTCGACCTCGCAGCCGTCACTTCCCTTGCCTTGATTGCGGATGTCACAGACACTTCGGTGACCGAGCTGGCTGAATTGAACCCGGCGCTGTTGGGCAACCTCGCCCCCGCCCGCTATGCGCTGCACGTTCCGAAAGGGTCGGGGGCGCAGTTGACCGCCGCGCTCGGCCTCGTACCCGCCGAGCATCGCGCCGCGTGGCGTCTGCATCGTGTGGCTGCCGGGGAGACGCTGGCTGTGGTCGGCGCCCGGTACGGGGTGAGCGCCGCCAGCCTGCTGGCGGTGAATCACCTGCCCGACCATACCGCCGTCGCGGGCGACCTGCTGGTGGTTCCGGCGGCTCCCCGCGTGGCGCCCGCAATCCGGCGCGCCGCCTACCGGCACAGCGTGGCGGGCCGCACCGCAGCGCATTCCCTTTCCCACACCGCCTCCGCCTCACACCGCACCGCGCCGGGACACCCAGCAACACGGCATTCCGCGGCTGTGCCCGTGACCGGGAAAGGTCCCGCCCGAGCCTCCGCCACCAAGAAGACGGCCACGCTGGTCGCGCATTCCGGCGTCAAGTAGCGGCGCGCGAATTTTCTCACTGCTTCCCGTTTTCACTATTGCCTCTTTGTCAAAAAGGGGTATTCTAGGGTTGATCGTTGCCCGACCGCAGGAGGCTTGGTGAATGCCGCATCGCTCACTGATCATTGCCAAGGACGAAGAAGAGATGGAAGACTTCCACGACTACGAAGACGAAGAGCAGGAAGATCTGGAGTCTAAGCTCGACGAGTACGACGAGGAAGACGACGAAGAAGAAGAGGAAGCCATCATGGAGATCGATATATTGGAAGGCGCAGCTCCTCCCGCAGCCCAGCCGGCGCCGGTTGAGCCCGGGCCGCCGGAACCCGCGGCCGTAGTGGAGGCCCCGCCCAAGAAGCCTGTAAAGACCGCCACTGAGCCCAAGCCTGCCCCGGCCAAAAAGGCCGCCGCGAAAGCGCCCGTGAAGAAAGCTGCCAAGAAGGCCCCGGCAAAAAAGGCGGTTAAGAAAGCGCCTGCGAAGAAGGCTGCCAAGAAGGCTCCTGCGAAGAAGGCCGCCAAGAAAGCGCCCGCGAAAAAGGCCGCCAAGAAGGCCGCGGTAAAGAAGGCTGCGCCGAAAGCCACGAAGAAGGCGCCCGTCAAACGGGCCGTTAAGAAAGCGGCCCCGAAGAAGGCCAAGAAGCGCTGAACCGCGGCGGGGAACGCGTCCGCCGCCCCCGCTATTCTTCCTGGTTCACCACCTGCCGGCAACGCTGGAACAACTCGATCAGCGCTTCTGCATGCTCCTCCGCGGATCGGACTCCCGGTTTTCCGGAGAACCCCGCGGAGGACTGTGGCGCTTTGCCGTAGCCGGTCTGCAGCGTGATAAACCGCATCAGTTCCAGCGCAACCTCGTCCTTGGTGCGTCCACCCCCCGTTGAGGTCTGCCCACTGGCCGCCGATTCGTTTGTCGTGGTTCCCGTTTCCGCCATCTGTGCACCAGTCCTCCCTGTGATACAACTCTAGATTACCCGATTTCCCAGCCGATGCCGCTCACCGCTGTCCGGCACATCCGAAAGATGCGAGGAGGCGCTCAGTCTCACTTGATGGAGGCCGACGACGGCCAGTGGTACGTTGTCAAATTCCGTAATAACCCGCAGCACCACCGCGTGCTGGTTAATGAACTGCTTGCCTCGCGCTTGCTGAACTACCTGCAGGTGGCCGCTCCGGAGACAGCTCTGGTCCGGCTCAGCAAAGAATTTCTCGCCGAAAACCCCGCCGTCCACCTGACTCTGGGCAGCCGGCTGATTCCGGTCGATCCGGGGTGGCACTTCGGCTCGCGCTATCCCGGCGACCCGGCGCGCACTGCCGTCTACGATTTCCTGCCCGATGCCATCTTGCCCAAGGTGGCGAACCTGGAAGACTTCCGCGCCATCCTGGTATTCGACAAATGGGTGGGAAACGCCGACGGCCGGCAGAGCATCTTCTACCGCGCCATGGTGCGGCGCGCTGAGTCCGCCGGCCGCAGCCTGGGCTTTGTGGCGCGCATGATCGATCACGGCTTCGCCTTCAACGGCCCTTATTGGGATTTCCCCGATTCTCCACTGCAAGGCCTCTATCCGCGCCGCGTGGTTTACGAAAGCGTGCGTTCGCTGGACGATTTCGAACCCTGGCTCGACCAGACCGTTCATTTCCCGGAGGAGGTGATGGACCAGGCCTGGAAGGCGATCCCGCCCGAGTGGGTCGAGGACGAAGAGGACGCTGTGGCGCAATTGCTCGACCGCCTTTTCGAGCGCCGCAAGATGCTCCCCGAGCTGATTGCCGCCTGCCGCCAGACCCGAGTCAACCCGTTTCCCAACTGGCGCTGACCGCCCCTCGTCGCGCCGGTCATTCAGCCTGCCGGGCCGAAGGCCATCTCGACATCGTTCCCAGGCGCCTCGTTTTCTTCCCCGGCGAGCCGGATGATTCTGCGAACGGGGCCCCCTCCGCCGCCGTAATAAGCCATATGGGCACATTCGCTTCCGACATTCGCTATGCGTTTCGCATGCTGGCCAGGAATCCTGGGTTTGCCGCCATCGCGATTCTGGCGCTGGCGCTGGGAATCGGCGTAAATACGGCCATCTTCACGGTTGTGAATGCGGTTCTGCTCCAGGCCCTGCCCTTCGCGGAGCCGGATCGAATCGTGTCGATCTCCCGCGGGTACCCCAATGGCCGCGGCGACTCGGTCTCGATTCCGAAGTACATGATCTGGAGCGACAACCACGTTTTCCAATCCATGACGCTGTACGCACAGGGTGCGGCAGGTATGAATCTCGGCGCCGGCGACCGGCCCGAAGAGGTGAAGACACTCCAGGTTTCCTCGGGATTTTTTCAGGTTTTCGGTGTCAACCCTGAGGCGGGCCGCACCTTCACACCTGCGGAAGATCTGCCCAACGGCCCCCCGGTCGCTGTGTTGACGCATGAAATGTGGCAGTCGCGCCTCGGCGGCGACCCGCGGATCATCGGCCGCCCAGTGCTGCTCAATGGCCAGCCTTACACCGTCCTTGGCGTCCTCCCCAAAGGCTTCCGTCCGGAACCCCAGGCGGATATCTTCCTCCCCCTTCAGGCGGACCCACACAGCACCAATCAAGGCCACTACCTGGCGGCCGCCGCGCGACTCAAGCCGGGCGTGACCCTGTCTTCGGCGCGCGCTGAAATGAAAATCGCCGGCGAGCGCTTCCGCAAGGAGAATCCGAAATGGATGGACAAGGAAGAGTCCGTCGCCGTGACCCCCATGCGGGAAGCCGCCGTCAGCGATATCAAAACGTCTCTGCTTGTGCTGCTGAGCGCCGTCGGATTCGTGCTGCTGATCGCCTGCGCGAACGTGGCCAACCTGTTGCTTGCCCGCGCCGCTGCGCGCCAGCGCGAGATGGCGGTGCGCGCCGCCGTGGGAGCCGGCCGCTGGCGCGTGGTGCGCCAACTGCTCACCGAGAGCGCTCTGTTGGCGGGCATCGGCGCTGTCTTTGGCTTCGCGCTGGGTTCCTGGGGTGTGCGCGCGCTGTTGCTGCTGGTTCCGGCCAACATTCCACGCTTGATGGATGCCGATGGCGTGCGCGCCGTGCCGCCGCCGCTCGATTGGCGCGTCGCCGTGTTTACCATGGCCGCGGCCCTGCTCACCGGCGTCCTTTTCGGGCTCATCCCGGCTCTGCAGGCATCCAAACTCGATCTGGTGTCCTCGCTCAAGGAAGCCGGTAACCGCTCTGGCACCAGCCGCCGCCACAATCGCGCCCGTTCCACCCTGGTAGTCGCCGAAGTGGCGCTTGCACTGGTGCTGGTGGCCGGCGCGGCGCTGCTCATCCGCACTTTCGTCGGTCTCAGCAACGCGAACCCGGGCATCGACCCGCACAACGTGCTCACCTTGATGACTTCGCTCACCAGTAACACCTATTCCACCACCGGCAAGATCGAGGCCTTCACCAACGAGACGTTGCGCCGCGTGGAGCGCACACCCGGCGTGGAAGCGGCCGCTACCATGGTGACTCTGCCGGCGGGTAATATGGGTATCGACCTGCCCTTTAACATCGCCGGCAAAGCGCCCTCCAAGGGCGACCAGTACAACGGCGACGAGCAATACCGCTTCATCGCCGGCCATTACTTCCAGGTGTTCCGCATTCCGCTGCTGCGCGGCCGCCGCTTTACCGAGACCGATACCGGCAACTCCGCGCCGGTTGTGATTATCAATCAGCAGATGGCCCGGCACTATTGGCCGAATCAGGACCCGATCGGCCAGGTGATCACCATCGGCCAGGGCCTCGGCCCGCAATTCGCCGATCCGCCGCGGCAGATTGTCGGCGTGGTTGGAACGGTAAAGGAATCCGGCGTCGCCAACGGCGATGTTGGGGTGATGTATCTTCCGCAGAGCCAGGTGCCGCAGGGAATGATGGAGTTGGTGCGCCAGCTCCTTCCTTTGGCATGGGCGGTGCGCACACCCGGCGACCCAATGGCTCTCCGCATCGCCGTACAGCAGGAAATCCAGTCCGTTGATGCCACCATGACGGTGGCGCGCGTCCGACCGATGGAGGAGGTGATGGCGCGTACCGTGGAACGGCAGAATTTCAATATGCTGCTGCTCACCATTTTCGCCGCGATCGCGCTGCTGCTGGCAGCCATAGGCATCTACGGCGTGATGTCGTATTCGGTCGAGCAGCGAACCCAGGAAATCGGCATCCGCATGGCCCTTGGGTCCAGCCGTGGCGGGGTGCTGAGATTGATGCTGAGCCACGGCTTGAAGCTGGCCGGAATCGGCGTGGCGATCGGCCTGGCTCTGGCCTACCTGCTGACACGCTTCCTCGGAAGCCTGCTATTCGGCGTAAAAGCCGGCGACCCGTGGACCCTCGCAGCGGTCGCCGCAATCCTCGCCCTGGTGGCGTTGATCGCGACGTACCTGCCCGCCCGCCGCGCCGCCGCCACCGATCCAGGCCAGGCCCTGCATTACCAGTAGTGAGGTAGCGCCGCCAGCGCCCTTATCCGGTGACAGCTGGAAGCAAAAAACACCGGCTGCAAAACCGGCGGTACTACGTCAGCGCGCTGGTGCAGAAGGCGCAACGCTTAGCGGCGACCGGAACGTCGCTCAGACAATCGGGGCACTTCTTGCTGGTCGGATCGGGCGGAGCTTCGCCGCGCCGCAAACGGGCCGTCAAAGCATTCATGGGCGCCACCACGAAAATGTAGATCGCAAGTGCGATCAACAGAAATCCCACCGCGGCGTTGATGAAATCGCCGATCGGAAACTTGCTGCCGTTGACGGTAAAGACAATCCCGGAGAAATCCGGTTTGCCGACGAAGGCCGCGATGATCGGCGTGATGAGATCCTTCACCAGCGCCGTCACCACCGCTCCAAATGCGCCGCCCATCACCACGGCCACCGCCAAGTCGACCACGTTGCCGCGCATCACAAAGTCTTTGAAGCCTTTGAGCATCAGTACTTTCTCCTCACGCTATCATCCCCATTTCATAACCCTGTTTCAAGAACTTTCCCAACCGCTCCATCGCCGGATCGAGAATCGATCGCTCGGCCGCGTAACAGATTCGCACCGAGCCTTCCCCTCCCGTTCCGAACGCCACTCCCGGCGCCAGCCCCACCCGCGTCTCTTCGAGCAGCCGCCGGCAAAAGGCGAACGAATCGGAGACTCCTTCAATCCGTGGAAACACGTAGAACGCGCCATCGGGCTCTGGAACCGTGACCCCGGGCATTCCGCGCAGCGCCTGAAGGCATAAATCGCGGTTCTCCCGCAGGCTTTCCACCACACGCGCCAGCTCGTCTTCACCCTCCGCCAGCGCGGTCTCGCCGGCCTTCTGCGTGAAGCTGGGCGCATGCGAAACGATGAATTCGTTCAATTGCGCCGCTTTCTCCGCCAGGTCTCTGCGCGCGATCAGGTAGCCCAGCCGCCATCCCGTCATCCGGTAGGTTTTGGAAAAGGATTGCACCACGATCACCGCGTCTTCCCGCGACGCCAGCCGCAGGATGGAAGGCGCCGGCTCGCCGGGCCGCGCACCAAGATAATTCAGCCGGTCGTAGACTTCGTCGGCCAGCAGCCACAATCCGTGGCGGCGCGCGAAATCAAGCAGGCGTTCCTGGTCGCCCCGCGTCGCCACCCAGCCGAGGGGGTTCGAGGGCGAAATATAGATCAGCAAGCGAGTCCGTTCGTTCACCGCCGCTTCGAGCGCGTCGAAATCGATCGCGTACCGGCGGCCGCACAGTGGGTGGGGGATCTGCCGCACGACGCCGCTCGACAAGGCGACAATTGCAGCGCCGTTCGGCCACGCGGGCGTCAGCACCAGTGCCTCATCACCCGGATCGAGCACCGCCCGGATTGCCACATTGAGCGCCTGCACCCCGGAAGCGGTGATCACGATTTCGCCTGGCTCGATCTCCACCTGGTGCAGTCTGCGGTACGACTCGGCGATGGCGCGCCGCAGCGAAGGCAGCCCCGCGTTCTCCGTGTAATAAGTGTAGCCATCGCGCATCGCGCGCTCCGCCGCGTCCTTAATGTAATCCGGCGTCGGCAGGTTCGATTCGCCGAAGTAGAGGCGCAGCACACCCTCCATCCCCATCGCGATCTCCGCCAGTTCGCGGATGCGGGAGTATGGCACTCGTTCGGCGGAAGGCGCAACACGCGGCATGTCCGCTATTGTCGCATTGCCGCCCGGGTCGACTAAAATGAGACTTTGGAAATGGACGGCTCTCCGGCTTTCGCAGGGAATGCAGCCAGGCTGCCGAGCCTGCTTGTGCCCGCGCTCCTCTCGACATACCTTCCGCTCGCGGGCGGCGGCACAAATGCCGGAACTTGCGGGCGGGAACGCCCGCGCCACGCACCCGGGTAGGACGCACCGCACATGCCTCGCAATCCCGTAGCCGCCATCACCGATGAGTTCTCTCCTGATCTCGAAACCGCCGCGCGCGCCATGGCTTCGCTGAGCATGACCGGCGCCGAACTGCGCATGGTGTCCGGCAAGAACATCATGGACCTGACGGACCGCGAAGTCGACCGCGCTGTCGCCGTTCTCCGCGGTTACGGCCTTGCCGTCGTATCCATCGCGTCGCCCGTCTTCAAATGCGTGCTGCCCGGCGCGCCGCCGGTGGACACGCGTTTCGAGCAAGACACGTTCGCCGCCAA
>Ga0335078_10001250_pt1 | contig 38595 bp, 29 predicted proteins | sample Lox_Sample_32_FD_206711 | JGI IMG/M metagenome (GOLD analysis project Ga0335078, IMG submission 206711) | Soil microbial communities from Loxahatchee National Wildlife Refuge, Florida, United States - Lox_Sample_3.2 | ecosystem: Environmental > Terrestrial > Soil > Wetlands | place: USA... | reverse complement strand
AAGCGGTTGTACTCGGCGGCCATCAATTGCGGCGCGCGATCCATCGTGATTTGCGACACCGCCGGCCATGCCACGCCCATGGGCGCTTATGCGCTGGTGAAATTTGTCATCGAGGAAGTGGTGAAGCCCTCGGGCGAGACCATCCGTGTCGATTGGCACGGTCATTGCGACCGTGGCCTGGCAATCGCCAACTCCATGGCCGCGCTCATCGCCGGCGCGGACTGCGTGCACGCGTGCGCCATCGGTTTGGGCGAGCGGGTCGGCAACACGCAAATGGATCAGATGCTGGTGAATTTGAGATTAATGGGAATCCCGCCCTGGGCCACGCAAGAACTCACCAAATTGAAACATTATTGCGAAGCCGTTTCCCGGGCCACCGGAGTGCCGATTCCCCCGCATTATCCCGTGGTCGGTGAAGACGCGTTTCGCACCGCCACGGGTGTGCACGCCGCTGCCATCGTCAAGGCCTACAAGCGGAACGACATCGAGCTCGCGAATGTCGTTTATTCCGGCGTGCCATCCCACGTCTTCGGTCTGGAGCAGATCATTGATGTCGGTCCTATGAGCGGCAAATCCAATGTGCTTTTCTGGCTGGAGCGCCACGGCTTCCCGGCGAGCGACGATCTTGTGGAGCGCATCTACCGCCTGGCCAAAGCGTCTAACCACACGCTGACCGATGCCGAGATTCGCGAGTGCCTGGATAGTGTGACCAACTAGGCCGAGAGCGACCTCATTCCCTCCCCACGTTGTAATATGACGGGATTAGCCCATGGCCCCTGGTTCCCGCGCCGAGGTGTCGCCAGCCTTTACGGACGTGCAGCAGGAAGTCGGTCGTCTGGCCAGTTCGCCTGAGTTCCGTTCTTCTGCCGCGTGGCTGCGGGCCCAGGAAGCGCAATTCGCGCAATGGCAACTGGAAGTGGCCCGCATTGCAGCGCCTCCGTTTGGGGAAGCCGCCCGCGCCGAATGGCTCGCCACAAAATTTCACGAGCTTGGTCTGGAAGACGTTCACACAGACGATGTCGGCAACGTCTTCGGCACTCGCCCCGGCTGGGGCCCGAGTTACGTCTCGCTGAGCGCGCACCTCGATACAGTTTTTCCCGCCGGCATTCCATTGAACATCCGGCAGCAGGGCAGCCGCCTTTATGGGCCGGGAGTCTCCGACAACGCCGCCGGCCTCGCCGCCTTGCTCGCCACCATCGCAGTTTTGCAGTCGCAGCGCATCCGTCACGTGCTGCCGTTCGTTTTTATCGGTAACGTGGGAGAAGAGGGCGAAGGCGATTTGCGCGGCATGCGCCACATTTTTGCGACGCCTCGCTGGAAGGATTCCATCCATTTCAGTCTCGTGCTGGATGGCGCCGGTTCTGACACCATCGTCGCTGAAGCCCTCGGCAGTCGGCGTTTCGAAGTAATCGTCCGCGGGCCGGGAGGACACTCCTGGAGCGATTTTGGTGCGCCCAATCCCATCGTGGTTCTGGCTCGGGCTATTCAAATGTTTGTCCAGACCCCGGTCCCGGCCTCGCCCAAAACCACCTTCAACATCGGAGTCATTCGCGGCGGAACCTCGGTCAACTCCATCCCGGAATCTGCCAGTATGCGGGTGGATATTCGCTCCACTTCCATGGCGGAGATGGAACTCGTAGAGCTGGCATTGCGGCAGGCGCTGGATCGCGCGCTACAGGAAGAATCGCGTGCTTCGGAGGCCCGCAGTCCGGCTCAGAAACGTCCGTTCGGGATAAGTTGCGAGGTGGTTGTGATCGGCGATCGTCCGGCCGGCGAACTGAACTCGGGCGCGCGCATCCTACACGTGGTCCGCGCCGTCGATGCGATGCTCGGCAATGCCTCGCAGGTGCAACGTGCTTCCACAGACGCCAATATCCCCCTTTCGCTTGGCCGGGAAGCCATCGCCATCGGCGGCGGCGGGGCCGGCGGTGGCGCCCACACCTTGCAGGAATGGTTCGACTGTAGCGGGCGGGAGCTGGGACTTAAACGCATCCTTTTAACCCTGCTTGCTCTTGCAGGAATCGGTGCGTGAAGCCGGGTTCACTGAGAGTCCCTGTTTTTCGAGCCAATGGTTTTCAAGCCAACACTTTTGCTCCATCCAGGCGTCTAATTAGTGCAGCGAGAGCGCCCGATGGTTAGTCTCTATATAGGCGAAAAGGTATAATCATCCGGTTCTCATATTCGCGGAGGATGCGGCTTATGGTTGCGCGCGCAAGCGCTCTTTGGCTTCGATTGCGGGCTAATCGGCTCGCTTATACTTTGACCATTCTGGCCACGTTGGCCGTCGGAATTCTGATCGGAACAGTAATTTCTATCGGCGTTCGAGGGCAGGAATCCAAAAAAGCCTCAGACGCCACTCCCTTGACCGTGCCTTCGCCACGGCAGCTTTCCAGCCAGTTCTCGCAAATCTCCAAGCAACTGGAACCTAGCGTCGTCAATATAAACACCGAGTCCACGATCAAGAATCCTCATCGCCACCGGGGAGGCGAGGGCGATGATGATGACAACCAGTTCGACGATTTCTTCAATCGTTTCTTCGGCGGACCCGGCAATGGCGGCGATATTCGCGAACGTTCTCTGGGTTCAGGAGTCATCGTCGATCCCAAGGGTTACATTGTCACCAACCGGCACGTTGTAGAAAAGGCCGACCGCATTCGCGTTAGATTGCAGGATGATGCTCCCGGCGTCCTGCACGATGCCAAGGTAATCGGTTCCGATCAGGAAACCGATCTCGCAGTAATCAAAATTGACGTCGACCGCAATTTGCCCACCTCCAAGCTTGGCAACTCCGACGGCATGGAAGTGGGTGACTGGGTGCTTGCTATCGGCAGTCCCTTCGGTTTGCAGGAAACCGTGACCGCGGGCATCGTTTCCGCCAAAGGCCGCAATATTGTTCCACAGCGCCAGTTCCAGTCGTTTATTCAAACCGACGCCGCCATCAATCCCGGCAACTCTGGCGGGCCGCTGGTGAATATGGCGGGCGAAGTGATCGGCATCAATACCGCCATACTGACCGATACCAACGCCTATGCTGGCGTAGGTTTTGCGATGCCTTCGAACACTGTTGTCCAGGTCTATAACCAGTTGATTGGCCCGGATCACCGCGTCGCGCGCGGGTCGATCGGCATTATGTTTAACGCGCAGGAGAATCCTGCCATTACCCGCGTATACGGGTCTGGCTCGGGGGTCACCATCTCTGACGTCACCGCCGGCAGCCCGGCCGACCAGGCTGGCTTGAAAATTGGTGACACCATCGTCGAGATCGACGGCAAGCCGGTGAAAAACGGCGACGAGTTAGTTGCCGATATCGCGAGCCGCAAGCCCGGCACCAAGGTGACCATCGGGTTCCTCCGCAACGGCAAGAAACAGGAAACCACGGTTGCCGTCGCCGACCGCGCCAAACTGTTTGCTGCGCGTCTGGGCGACGACGAAGAGGGCGGAGAATCTTCCACGCCCAAGCAGAGCAAACTTGGTTTGAGCGTGCAAGCTCTAACCCAGGAGAAGGCGGACCGCCTGGACGTTCCCGCCGGTAAAGGTGTGATCGTGAGCGACGTCAAACCCGGCTCCTTCGCCGAGGACGTCGGCCTGAATCGCGGCGATATTATCCTTGAAATTAATAAGCAGCCAGTGAATAGCGAAGACGACTTCGGCCGCGTGGTCGCTTCTCTCAAAAGCGGGCAGGATGTGGTTTTCCTCGTTCGCCAGCGCGGCTCTCAGGGTGGTACGATCTTTCTTGCCGGAACCCTGCCCTAACGGGAATTGGCCCAAAGGAACTTTCCCTTACGTCCGGAACCATGGATGATGTGGCAAGTGCTTTGGGCCTTGTTTTTTCCGGAGAGGTGAATTTGCGACCCGGTATTTCAGCGGCGGCTCGATGGACCGGAGCGGTTTGCCTGCTCTTCGCCGCTTCTATGTTGGCCGGAGCGCAGGCCCAGACCTCTTCGTCCGGTTCTCAACCGGTTACCAAGCCACACACCTCCGCTCATTCCAGCTCGAAGAAACATAAGAAAACGAAGTCTTCGACGAGCTGGCGCCGTGGGCAGCAGAAAATCGACCCCGCCCGCGCCAAAGAAATCCAGCAAGCGCTGATCCGCGAGCATTATCTTGCCGGTCCTGCGTCAGGCAAGTGGGACGATGCTTCGCAAAAAGCGATGGAGCGTTACCAGGCTGATAATGGCTGGCAAACCAAGACCATCCCCGATTCCAGGGCGCTGATCAAAATGGGTCTTGGCCCGGACCAGGCGCATCTGCTGAATCCGGAAAGCGCCATGACCAATCCGCCCCAAACTTCCAAGTCAGCGACTTCTTCCAAACCAGCCTCGACTACGCCGCCGGCCGAGCCGCCCGCGGCGAATCCTCCACAGTAGCTAGTGTTCCACCACCGGATTCGGATAATAGGGCAGCGGCAATCCGCCAATAATCGCTCGCGGATTATCGTCCACCAGCGCCCGTGCCACATCCGCATCGCAGAATTCTTCCGCCGCTTCGCGGGCAAACGAGAGCAATGGCTTGCGATGATGCGTGTCGTGCGCGTCGCTGGCCAGCACGTGCACGGCGTCGCGTTCCAGCAGCCATTTCGCAGCCCGCCAGGCGCGCTCGCCCCAATCTCCCGTCAGCGCCGAGGCCGTGACCTGCACAACACAGCCCAGCTCGATCCATTGCAGCACTCGTTGCGGAGTGCGTTGCAAAATGGGATTTCGCTCCGGGTGCGTAATCACTGGTGTAATGCCCTCGTCACCCAGACGCACCAGAGAATTATCGATCTGCGCTGGAATGCTGAAATCACTGAACTCCACTAGGAGATAACGGCTGTTCTGAATTGTGAAGTCGCCGGGCCGCTCGAGCGCCGCCTGCAGGTTTTCGTAGGAAAGATGAAAATCGCAGCCCAGGCTTAGACGGGGCGCGCCTCCCGAGAGTTGAGCCAAATGCTGAAGCGCCTCGGCGTGTTGTTTGCGATCATAAGCGTAGCGTTCGTTCGCGTGCGGCGTGGCCACAATGTGCTCAATGCCATCGGCTGCCGCCATCCGGCACATTTCCTGTGAAACCTCCCAGGACTTGGGCCCGTCGTCAACTTCCGCAAGAATGTGGCAGTGGATATCGATCACGCGAGGCAGCAGCAACCTGCACTCGATTTAAACAAATTTCCCGGTTGAAGGCTACACCATATGCGGCGCACGAAAAACCAGTGGGTGGAGTGATTCCGGTCACAAGCCAAGGTGATGTCGGTTATTACGCGACTGATCTTTGTGGGTAAATATTCGCTCAGCCATCAAAAAAGCGGCGGACCTGCTTGAACGATGCTGGGAGAGGCAGGCCGACCGCTTAATTTTTTTCTTTCCTGATTTCTACGAATATCTTGCAGCGATGAACTCGCCGATCGCGCGGTAGGCCTTGCTCAGGATTTGCTCATCCGGCAGGAATACGATGCGGAAGTGCTTGTTTCCGGGTTTCTGGCCGAAGCCCGACCCATTAACCACCAGCACGTGCTTTTGCAGGCAGAGTTCTTTGACAAAAACGTCGTCGCCGTCGGGGATATCGAGGCGGGGAAATGCATAAAATGCGCCCCGCGGCGAAACACAGCTTACGCGTGGAGTTGAATTACACCACTCGACAGTCAGGTCGCGGCGCGAGCGCAACTTGGCGCGTACTTCCGTTAAGTGATCTTGCGGGCCCTCCAGCGCCGGCTTGATCGCGTATTGCTCCGGATGATTCGCGCATAACCGCGCGCGTAACAACCGGTGAATGCCTTCGATGTAAGGCTTGACGGCTGCGGCCTCTCCGCTGACCATGCCCCATCCAATGCGCCAGCCCGGCGCAAGATAATTTTTGGAAAGCCCGCCAAAAGTCACGACTGGAACATCCGGGGCGACAGAAGCGAACGCGATATGCGCATCACCATCCAGCATCAGCTTGTCGTAGATTTCGTCGGCGAAGATGACCAGATTGTGCCGCCGCGCTATTTCCGCCAACTGCTCCAACATCTGCCGCGAGCACACCGAGCCGGTCGGATTGTCAGGATTGATTAGCACAATGGCGCGCGTTCGCGGCGTGATTTTGCGCCGGATGTCGTCAAGATCGGGCTGCCACGCGTCATCTTCGTTCAAATCGTAAGGCGTGAGCGGAATGCCGAGCTTGGTAAGCACCGCGGAATACATGGGGTAATCGGGGCTGGGAGTGAGAACGCTCTCGCCGGGATTGACCAGCGCGGTCAGACAAATATCAACCGTCTCGCTCACGCCCGTGGTGACGAAAACGTTCTGCAGGCTGGGAATGCCCTTGCGCCCCGCTTCGCCACGAATGGCCTCAAGCGCTTCTTTAATTCCCGGCGAGGGCGCGTAGCCGTTCTTGCCATCGCGCATGGCCTTGTAGACGGCTTCGATCAGATGCGGCGGCGTCTTGAAATCAAAAATATTGGGATCGCCGACGTTGAGGTAAAGAACCTGGTGGCCTTGCCGAACGACTTCGTCGGCGACCAGCGCAAGATCGCGGATGGCATAACGGACATTCGCCAGCCGTTCAGCGGCGGCAATTTCGGCGATGTGAGTGCTAGACACGCGTTATTTTGAAAAAAATCTTAACCGCAGAAGTTACAGAGGTTCACAGAGAACTTCGAGGATGTTCCTTCGTGTTCCTCTGTGTCCTCTGTGGTCGAAAGTCAATCCGCTCGATCAATCTGCGCCTTCTGCAGCTTATCCGAGTAATCCACATATACGCTCTTCCATTCCGTGTAAAAGTCGATCGCGCCGATGCCGCCTTCGCGATGGCCATTGCCCGTTGCTTTCACGCCGCCGAACGGCAGGTGCACTTCCGCCCCAATCGTCGGCGCATTGATATAGGTGATTCCAGCCTGCAAATCGCGCATCGCAGCGAAGGCTTTGTTGACATCTTTCGTGTACAGCGACGACGAAAGCCCGTATTCGATGCCGTTGGCAATTTCGATCGAATCTTCCAGATCATCGCAGGGAATGATCGAAACCACCGGGCCAAAGATTTCCTCCTGCGCGATCCGCATCTTGGGGTCGACATCGATGAACACCGTCGGCTCCATGAAAAATCCATACTTGTACTCGCCCTGGTCCAGCCGGTTGCCGCCGCACTTGAGCTTGGCCCCTTCGGCGCGGCCAATTTCCACGTAGCCAAGATCGGTCTGCAGTTGGCTCGCGTTGATGGCCGGGCCCATGTCGGTGGTTTCATCAAGCCCGTTTCCGACTCGCAGAGCTTTTGCGCGTTCGACGTATCGTTCGACGAAATCCGCGTAAACACCTTTCTGCACAATGATGCGGCTCGTCGCCGTGCAGCGTTGCCCGGTCGTACCAAACCCGCCCCAGACGCCGCCTTCGATCGCCAGATCGAGATTGGCATCATCCAGAACGATCATCGGATTTTTTCCGCCCAGCTCGAGCGAGCAATGCTTGAAGCTCTTTGCCGCAGTCGTGCCCACGATCCGGCCAACTTCGGTTGACCCGGTCAGAGAAATCGCGCGCACCTCCGGATGCTCCATCAGCGGCCCGCCGACCTGCCCGCCGAAACCAGTCACGATATTGACCACGCCGTCGGGCACGCCTGCATCGGTGAGCACGCGAACCAGATTGAAGGTTGAAGCCGGAGTATCCTGCGCCGGCTTGATGACGCAGGTGTTTCCGCAAACGATCGCGGGCAGAAGCTTCCACGAAGGAATCGCCATGGGAAAGTTCCACGGCGTGATCATGCCGCAAATGCCGACGGGCTGGCGCACCGCCATGGCAAACTTGTTGGGCAATTCCGAAGGGGTGGTCGGCCCGAACATGCGGCGGCCTTCCCCCGCCATGTAATAAGCCGTGTCGACGGCTTCCTGCACGTCGCCGCGGGTTTCTTTGAGAATCTTGCCCATCTCGCGGGTCATCTCGCGAGCGTATTCTTCTTTGCGCTCGAAAAGCATTTCGGCGGCGCCAAACACCAGTTCCGCCCGGCGCGGCGCCGGAACCAGACGCCATCTGGCAAAGGCGCGCTTGGCGGCGTCGACGGCAGCGTCAACGTCCGCTTTGGCCGATTTCTGAAAAATGCCCACTACATCGCGGGTGTCGGCTGGGTTCTTGTTCTCAAAAGTCTCGCCGGTGGAAGACTCAACCCATTCGCCGTCAATAAAGTTCTTAAAGACTTTTGGTTTGCTGCTGCTGCCGAGGATTGCGGGCGCTGCGACCGTTTCCGTTGCCATAAAGTCCTCCGGGCCATTGCGGGAAAGAATGCGGGAACAATTCATGCTACAGGGCAGGCGAAGGCACGGCAAGGTGGGCGGGAGGCTGGCCCAGCCTTTCACGATAAATCTTCACTCGGGGTGCCCCACCCTTGTCGCGTTCTTTGCGACAGGGTGGGGCAGTTCCCGCCGCTTAATCTGCACCATCAAACCTAACCGCTCCCGCTTCCGCGCCGTCCATTGCGACTCAATCTCGACGATCCCCTCCACGCCGCCTGCATAGTGGCGGAAACTGCCGTAGCCCAAGCGTGGGCAAGAAAACTACCTAGTGTCGGTAAAGCTCGCCGTGATGGATGAACATGAAAGGCCCCGGCCTGTCTCTCCAAAAGCGGGAGCGGACAAGGCCGGGGCACCCCGAGTAGAATGCACGGTTGAAAGGCCGGGCCAGCCCCCGGTAATGGCTGGCGTGGGGCACGGGGGCCGCAAGTTGGGGTCTAGGTGCTTTGTGTTTGTAGGAGGGCGATGGTTGTGTTTATAGAAGGGGTGGGCGAAGTTCGTTCTTTTCTCGACGGCCGCAGCTTTCTCGAGGGCGCCCCCTTTCGCTCCGGATATTTTGTGATAACGAGCGTAGTCGGCATGGGAGCTCTTCTCGGGGACGCATATCTTGTTTACCGGTGTTGGCCCATGCGGAACGGGTTGGCCGTCCTCGGACTCGCAGGGCTGATCGCTATTCAAATCATTTATCAGTGGTGGCGCATATGGCGATATTACGCTGTGATCCGCAAACTATATTCGAGGAAACGTCTAGCAGAAGCCGAAGACGGAACGGCCCTTGACGCCGCCCTTCGGATTGCCGCGGGCGGATTGATCGACATCCTCTTCTATTCATATGGGATGGTCATAGTGGCTCTGGCTATAATTGGACTCCTTCTGATGCGTCTCCAAAAACCGTAACACGTAAGAGGGCGGGGCGGGTGGGCCCACCTTTGCGTTTTGTGCAAAGGTGAGGTTAGATGCATTCTTCTCAAAGAATTTCGGAACCAGTAAAGCGCCAAGTTAGAATCCCAAGAGGTTGAACGCCGTGGTCCCCACCTTTCGATCGAAAATCGCGAAAGGTGGGCCACCCGCCCACTTCCATATGCACGAGCGGGACGCTCGCGCCCACACAAACACGCTCGCGCCTACACAACCGCGGGACGCTCGCGGCTTCACAAACGCGGAACGCTCGCGGCCACACCACCGTACATGATCGAATGGACACCCCGCGCAGGTGAATTCCCCCTGCCCACCCCGTTAGGCTTGTGATAACCTCAAAATAACCCCATATTCTCTGAATTTGGCAGGGTTTTGAGGCCTGAGTGTCCGCCGAGAACAAACCAGGAATCCACGTCGCGTGGAAAACGGTCACCTACCGGAGCGTGATCCTGACCATTGTAGGTGGCCTGGTGCTGTTTTCTGTCGGGCTGCATTTTGCCTTTCCCCAGGCCACCGAAAAGGGCGTCGAGTCAGTCACGAACCTCAGCAGCAAGCTGTTGAATATGGTTGCTGGCTACGGCGGCGATGCCTCCAAGGCCGCCGCGGTCAACGCCAAGCAGGCACACTTCACCGCGCTCGATGGCACGGTGCGGGTGAAAAAAGGCAACGGCAACAGCTGGATAACTGCCGACTACAACGTGCCGCTGGAAAAAGGCGACGTGGTCCAGACCGGCGGCGAAGGCATGGCCAAAATCGTCTTCAGCGACGGCACCAATTACACGGTCAAGCAGGATTCGCTGATCGTCATCGAGGAAAGCTCGACCAACGACCAGCAGCAGACCAACGTTGCAGTCGCAGTCAGCACGGGCACGGTCGATCTGGCGACCTCAACCTACGTGCAAGGCTCGAAATCCCAGGTGATCGTGGCCGGCGCGACGGCGTCACTCGCACCGGACAGTTCGGCCATGGTGCGCAACGATCCCAAGAGTGACCAGCACGAAATTTTGGTGAAAAAAGGATCGGGCGAAGTGCAGCGCAACGGCGAAGTCGTGCACCTGGCGGACTGGGAAAAGGTAGCTTTCCAGGCGGCTTCTCCGCGCATGTCCAAGGAGAAAGAGATCGGACCACCCACTCCAATTGCCCCGGCCAACATGATGCCCATTTTTTCCTCCGGCGAGTCGAAGCCGGTCGAGTTCTCCTGGACGCCGATGACGAACGCAGTCGGGTACCGTTTGCGCATCTCGCGCAATCCATATTTTTCTTCTACCATTGTTGACCGGAAGGTAAACACAGCCGACGTGATCGTCTCGGGCCTGGAAGAAGGCGCCTACTATTGGGTAGTGCAGTCGTATGGCGCGGACGAGAAGGAATCGGCAGAAAGCGAAAAGAACCGCTTCACCATCATTCCCAAGGGTCATGGCACTGAGGCCATTGATCTGGAACTCGATCCATTCGTTCAGCACGGCCATGTGCTGGAGCTGACGGGAAAAACTGAAGTGGGAGCGCGCGTGATGGTGAACGGCCAGGAAGTCCCGGTCGTGGCGGGCGATGGCAAGTTTCATTACTTTACGCCGCCCTTGCCGTTGGGCGAGAGCGTGATCACCATAACGGCGCAGAACAAGCAGGGCGGGGTAAACACGCTGCAGAAGAAGGTGGTAATCCAATAGCCTGGGACTGGCGGAGGGCCGAGTTCATCTCCGCCGGATTTAGCGCCGATGACCAATTAGAACGAAGGCGCACAACCTCCTGAGGTGCAGGCACTTTGGTTTGCGGAGCCGGTGAGCGGAATCTCTTAGAATTAGAACCATTGGCTCCCCACCAGCGGTTTGGAGTAACCGGGCTCGGCCCGGAATGACAGCGGTCGGAAAGGCCGAAAGAGTCGCGTATGTCTTCCAATGGATTTCATTCCGGCGCATCGCGCTTGCACAACCTGAGATCGCTGTTCAGCGTTTTCTCCAGCGACCTTGCGATTGACCTGGGTACGGCCAACACACTGGTGTATGCACGGGGCAAGGGCATCGTGGTGAACGAGCCTTCCATCGTGGCCCTCAACAAGAGCACCAATGAAGTGGAAGCAGTGGGCAAAGAAGCCAAGGAAATGTTGGGCCGCACGCCGGGAAATATCGTGGCCATCAAGCCGATGAAAGATGGCGTGATCGCGGACTTCAAAGTTACCGAGAAAATGCTCAATTACTTCATCCAAAAGGCGCACAACCGCAAGATGCTGGTGCATCCGCGGATTGTGATTGGCGTGCCTTCCGAAATCACGCAGGTAGAAAAGCGCGCGGTCATGGATTCGGCTTATCGCGCCAAAGCCAGCGAAGTTTATTTGGTTGAGCAAGCCATGGTCGCGGCCATCGGTGCTGGCCTGCCCATTACCGAGCCTTCCGGCAACATGGTGGTCGATATCGGCGGCGGCACGACCGACATTGCTGTGATCTCGCTAAGCGGCATCGTGTACTCCCGCTCGGTGCGCATGGCGGGCAATCAGATGGATGAAGCGGTAATGAATTATCTGAAGCGCAAATACAATCTGCTGATTGGCGAGCGCACCGCCGAGCAGATCAAGATTGAAATCGGTTCTGCTTACCCGCTCGACAAGCCGCTGACTTTGGAGATCAAAGGCCGCAACCTGATTGAAGGCGTGCCCAAGACGATTACCGTCGACGACAGCGAAATTCGCGAGGCGCTGAGCGAGTGTGTTTCGACCATCATGAATGCGGTGCGCGTAGCGTTGGAACGTACCCCGCCAGAGCTTTCGGCGGACATCAGCGATCGCGGCATCGTTCTGACCGGCGGCGGCGCGCTGCTGAAAAATCTGGACAAGCGCATCCGCGAGGAAACCGGTTTGCCGGTTTCCATCGCCGACGATCCGCTGTGCAGTGTAGTGCTGGGCACGGGAAAGATGCTCAGCGACTTCAAGCTGCTGCGGAAGATTTCGATTGAGTAGGAGAGCCGTCGTTGGGCGGTGGTCTTTGGTCGTTAGCCGGATCCGATCTTTGGAAGTTGTGGCGCCAGTGATGTGCGAAACTTGAAGCTGGAAATCTGAGACCTGAAGCTGGCCCATGGAAACTATCCTTACCCGCTACCGCAACGTCACCATCCTGGCGGCGGTTCTGTTCGCGCAGGTGTTGGGACTGGCGATCCAGGTCAAGCGCACCAGCGAGAACGAGTCGACGCGCCTGATCCGCATCTGGACGGTAAGTACGGTCACGCCTTTGGAAAAAGCCATCATGTGGTTCCGCGGCGGGACGTGGAACCTCTGGCGCAACTACGTTTACCTGCGCGGGGTGAGGCAGGAAAACCGCGAACTCAAAGATGAAATCGAACGGCTGCGCCTGGAGCAGGTGCGGCTGAGCGACGATGCCGAGCAGGCCCGCCGCCTGCAATTGCTGCTCGAATTCAAAGAGAAGTTCATCTCGAAGACGACGGCGGCGCAGGTGATCGGCTCGAGCGGCAGCGAACAGTCGCGGTCGGTCTACATCGATAAAGGCAAAGACGACGGGATCGAAAAAGACATGCCGGTCATCACCGCCGATGGTGTGATCGGCAAGGTGTTGCGCGTGTTTGGCTCAAGCGCGCAGGTCCTTTTGATCAACGATCAAACGAGCGGAGTGGGAGCATTGCTCGAGAAATCCCGACTGCAGGGCGTGCTGCGCGGAACGCCGGCCGGAGAAGTGGTGCTGGAAAAAGTAATGTCGGATGAGCAGGTGCAACCGGGAGAGCGCGTGCTGACCAGCGGCGGCGACCAGATTTTTCCCAAAGGTCTGCCCGTGGGAACGGTCACGAAAGTTTCGCCCGGGCCGGAGTTGTTTTTGAACATTCGCGTTCGCCCCTCGGCCAATTTGAGCAAATTGGAAGAAGTACTGGTCATCACGCAGCAGGATGAGAAAGCGCCGTCGGTCGCCGACACAGCGCCACAGCGCGCGGTCGACATTCTGGCGCAGCGCTTGCCTTCGGTGCCCGACAAACCGGCCGCTGATACCAGTAAGCCAGCGGCAAACGGCGGGGGAACGCAAACGCCAGTCAAGACACCTGCCGCTACACCAGATGCGGCGAAACCAGCAGTTGCGACTGCGAAAGCTCCCGGCCAGACGCCAAAGCCCGCGGCCAACGTGCCGAAGCCAATCTCAGAACCTCCTCCGGCAGACTCCCAGCAGGGCGGGCCACAATAAGCGTGCAGATCAGTTACACATCCCAGGAGCAAGTCGAGGTTTACCGGTTCAGCATCCCGGTGACAATCCTGCTTCCTTTGATTGCCTTGTTTTTGCAGGCGTTTCTGCCCCTGCATCTGCATTTTTTCTCGGTTTTCGATTTGCCGTTATTGGTGGTGATTTTCTTTGCCGTGGCGCGGCGGAACCCGGTTTCAGGGTTGCTCACGGGGGCGGTGATCGGCGTGTTGCAGGATTCGCTGACGCATCAGCCGATTGGGGTCTACGGCATTGCCATGACCGTAGTGGGATATGGTGCTTCGTCGCTGGGAGCGAAGCTCGACGTGGAAAACGTCGGCTCCCGGTTCCTGGTAACGTTGTTCTTCTACGTGGTGCACGAAGTTGTTTATTTTGTAGTCGCGCGCGGCCTGGTAGGACTGACTCTGGCCTGGAGCTGGCCACATGAGTTGATCGGGGCGGTCGCCAACGCGGCGCTGGCCGCGATCTTGTTTACGTTGCTGGACCGGTTCAAGCAGAGAACGTAGTGAGTCATTGGTCGTCGGCCAAGACTAGAAAACCATCTCATAATGACCTGAAGGAGTAAACCGGGGATTTCCTCAGGGGCTAAAGCCCGCGTATTTGGCGGGTTCGATGCTGCACGGCTGAACGCCGTGCCCCTACCCAAGATCATTTATGAGATGACAAGTAGACTCTTTTCCAACCAGACTCCTATCGGCAGTGTCCCTTTGTCACAATCCTCGACCGTGAACTAGGTTTACAATGAAGTTAATCCTGAGATCCAAGGACCAAGGGCGCACGACCAACGACTGAATCATGTTTGGCCGCGATGAAAAAGTCTCGTCTTTCCGCCTGACGGCGGTGCAGTACGCCATCCTTGCCATATTTCTCATTCTGGCTTACGGGTTGTGGCGCTTGCAGGTGGTGCAGAGCGATTTCTACGCCAATCTAGCGGAGCGGAATCGCGTGCGCAACGTGCCGATTCTTGCCCCGCGCGGCAAGATTCTCGACCGCGAGGGGCGGATCATCGTCGACAATTATCCGTCTTTCACGGCATTGCTTTTGCGCGATTCCACACGCGACCTTTCTGGCGATGCGGACTTGATCGCCACCGGTCTGCATCTCGATCCGAAGGAAGTGCGCGAGCGCATTCACCGCTTCAGTTCCACCCCGCAGTATCAGCCGATTTATCTGAAAGAAGACATCACGCCGGATGAGCTGGCGTTCATCGAGTCGCACCGCAATGAACTGCCGGAACTCGATACCATCATGGCCCATCGGCGGTTGTATCCACGAAATGGGTTCATGGCCCATTTGATCGGCTATGTGGGCGAAGTAAGCGAAGACATGCTCAACCAGCCGCAGTGGGAGCTGTATAACCCGGGCGATGTGGTGGGGAAATCGGGCGTCGAGCTGCAATACAACCAGATTTTGATGGGCAAGAACGGATCGCGGCAGGTGGTGGTCAACAGCCACGGCAAAGAGATGGGAGAGCTCGAGGAAAAACCCGCGGAGCCGGGAAAACCGCTCAAGCTGACCGTCGACATCGATCTGCAAATTGCCGCCGAGCAGGCGCTCGAAGGCCACAATGGAGCGATTGTGGCAATGGATCCGCGGACCGGCGAGATTCTGGCGATGGCGAGCCGACCCACGTTCGATCCCAACGATTTTGCTGTGCGCATCAAACGCGATGAATGGGCGAAGCTGGTCAATGACGAAGATCACCCACTGCTCAACAAAGCCATTCAGGCGCAACTGGCGCCGGGATCGGTGTTCAAGATCATCATGGCGACCGCAGGCTTGCAGGAAGGCATTGCGGAAGACATGAAAGTGGTCTGCAACGGCGGCGCGACCTTCTATGGGCGCTACTTCAAATGCTGGGTAGTGGCGGAGCACCGCGTGCACGGAGTGGTGGACATCAGCAAGGCGATTTATCAGTCGTGCGACGTCTTCTTCTACACGCTGGCGGAGCGGCTGGGCATCGGACGGATTGCCAAGTACGCCACCATGCTTGGATTGGGACAGAAGACCGGGATTGATCTGCCGCAGGAAGTCACGGGCGTCATGCCATCGGAAGAATGGAAGATCCGCAACTTCAAGCAGAAATGGTATGCGGGAGAGACGATCTCGGTCGGAATTGGACAGGGAGCGGTGGCGGTGACGCCGATTCAGCTGGCCCGGGCGATCGGCGGAATTGCCAGCGGGGGAGTGCTGGTGAGGCCGCATGTGACGAACCCCAGCGACCTGCCGCCGGGATTTGTTCCGGCTGCGGGCGCATCGAACCCGCCGGACAAGGTGACCGTCCCAATCGATCCCAAGAATTGGGAGATCATCACGGACGCGATGGCCGGGGTGGTGAACCCCGGAGGAACAGCTCCAAGCGCGCACCTGCAAGGGATTGATTTCGCGGGCAAGACCGGCAGCGCGCAGACAATCAGCAATGCTTTGAAGGCGAAGCTGGGCGCGGCGGGCAAAACCAAGTTCAAGGACAACGGCTGGTTTGCAGGCGTGGAGCCGCGGCGCAATCCGGAAATAGTGGTTTGCGCTTTGCTTGAGGAGGGCGAGCACGGATATCTGGCGGCGCGCACCGTGGCGCAGGTGATCAAAGCGTACGTGGAGAAAGAACGGCGGACGCCAAGCAAGCTGGCGCAGAGCGGCGGGAAGGTTGAGATCGGCGCGGTGTGGAATGATTCTGACCCGGATGGCGATGGCAAACACGGAGACGAAGACTCGTTGCGGGCAGGGCAGTTTTCGCTGGACGTGAACGCGGCGGCAACGCCATTGGCGGCGGCTGCGCCGGGGGCACGGTAGCAGCGAGCGAACATGCTTCGCTGAGGATGACAGGGATTAAGCAACAACAGGATTGACGAGTGTCGACACGATACATCTCATACCGCGATTTTGATTGGGTGCTGCTGATCTTCGTGCTGCTGATTTGCGCAGTAGGAGTCTATGAAATTCGCAGCGCTACGGCCTACACCAAGTTCGCCGGCGCGCACGTCAAGCAGCTCTACTGGATCGCGGGCGGGGTCGCGGGGATGTTTCTCTTGAGCCTGGTGAATTACCAGATCCTGCTTGACCGGGTGCATTGGTTCTACATCGCTGCTCTGGTTTCGCTGATGGCGGTTTTGTTGTTCGGCCAGAAATATCTGGGAGCCAAGCGCTGGGTGAAGCTGCCGGGGGGAGCGCACTTTCAGCCGTCGGAGTGGGTGAAGCTCATTCTGATTTTGGCCGTGGCCAAATATTTTGCCGATATGCATCAGCGCGAGCTTACCTGGACAGATTTTTTTAAAGCGGGCGCGATTGTGGGCGTTCCGATGTTGATGGTGCTGCGCCAGCCGGACCTGGGAACGGCGCTGACCTACTTGCCGATCGCCATCATGGGACTGTTTCTTGGCGGGCTGCGCGGCAAACAGGCGCTGGCGGTTCTGCTGGTCGGAGGGCTATTGCTGCCGATCGCCTGGATGAAGGTCTTGAAGAGTTACCAGCGCGACCGCCTGACCATTTTCATGCATCCGGACGCGGACAATGAAGGCAAGGGGTATCAAGTGAATCAATCCCTGATCGCGGTCGGTTCCGGGGGCATTTGGGGCAGCGCAGAAGGCTCGCAGACGCATTTGGCGTTTCTTCCGGTGCCGCAAACGGACTTTATTTTCGCCGCATTCGCCGAGGAACACGGATTTGTGGGAGCTTTAGGAGTAATGCTGTTATACTTCATAGTGCTGATGCGTTTGACCCAGAACGCGCAAACCGCGCCCGACCGGGCGGGGACGCTTCTGGTGATGGGGGTGGTGGCGGTACTCACTTTCCACGTCCTGGTCAACATCGGTATGGTAGTCGGCTTCATGCCTGTGACCGGAATACCTTTACCTTTAATGAGTTATGGTGGGTCTTCGGTCCTGTTCATGTTTCTGGCGCTGGGCATGGTGATGAACGTCCGCATGCGCCGTTTTGTGAATTGAAGCAAGGTTGTGAGCGCCGCATGGCGCGCAAGAAAATAAGATTACGTTCGCCCTCGCGTGAAGAGGGCAAGCATCGGCCGCACAGGCAGTTAGGCCGGGCAGGATTAGCTGAAGCGCACCTGGGCGGGTAACGGCCCCCTCAACCGAGAGAGCGGTCACAAACCTGGGACGCCAGTGCGATAAGTGCGAAAAATTCCTAAGCTTGCGTTGCGGATTAGACCACGGACAAGACTCCGGGGCCCAAGCCGTTCCTTGTCTGGAACCATCGTTCGAGCACTCGATCCTCCCCGTCCCTTCCTGTCTCTGAGCCGGTGAACCCGCAGCCGCCTGGCGGCTGCAAAACCGGAGTTTGCATGACAAAAGAATTGTTTGTGTCTTCCACCCCCCACGAAACCAAAGTGGGCTTGGTGGAGGACGATCAGTTAGCAGAAATTTACCTTGAGCGGGAGAACGAATACACCCTCGCCGGATCCATTTACAAAGGGCGCGTGACCCGCGTGCTTCCCGGCATGCAGTCGGCGTTCGTCGACATTGGCCTCGAACGCGACGCCTTCCTCTACGTTTCCGACTTCATGGAACTGGAAGACCAGGATGAAGTGGAAGAAGTTCCTACCAATCAGCCGAGCCCCGAAACCCGATTTCAGGCGAGAGCCGTACCGGGAACCGGAGCCGCTGCCGCGGTAGCTCCAGCTCCTGAGGCAGAGGACGAGTCAGCGCCGGAGATAGTGGCGGATATGGAAGCGCCTGCGGCGGAAACCCGGGCTCCCGTCCCGTCCGAATCGCGCGAAGACCGTGGCTGGCGCGGGCGCGGCCGCCGTCGCCGTGGCCGGCGCGGAGAACGCTTTCCGGAATCGAAGTTCGCGCGCCCTGCGGCCGAGCCGGCACGCGAAGCCCAGCCGCGGTCTGATTACGGCCCACCTCCGGGATATCAGCCCATTATTCTGCCGGGCGAGTCGATCTCGAAATACCAGCGCTACGTGCAAGCCGCACCGGCGCAGAGTGTGCCTCCTTCCGGACCACAGGAAGATACCGCAATCGCCCACAGTTTCCCGGCCGACGAACCGTTGTTTTCAACCTCGCCAACTGCGGAGAGCCTTGCTTCGCCGGCGAGCGCTGTTCAGCAGCCGCGCGAGCCCCACGAATCTTCGGAGAAATCGGCCAGCCTTGAAACTGGTTCGCCGGAATGGGATCGCGAACAGAAACGCCGGCACGAAATGAATGTCGCGACCGTATTTGGAAGCGATGCTCACGAAGAAATCGAAGCTGCCGAATTCGACGAGGAAGAAATGACGCCTTCGCCGGAACTCTCCAAACCGGTGGCGGCTGCGGGTTCTGGACACACCATCGAAGAAGAAGAAATCGAAGAAGAAGAAGCGGACCTGGCGCATTACGTCGAAGACATCGAAGAAGACGCGGCATTTGAAGAACTCGAAGAAGAAACTCATGCCGTCGACGAGTATCACGAGCACGGGCATGAGATTGCGGCATCGGTTGAGCCGGTTACGGCGGAAGCAGTCGCTATCTCTGAGCACACTGAAGAAGCCGAATCCGGCGAGGTCGAAGTAAATGCCGAGGAAATTGCCGACGAAGAGGCCGAGCTTGATGAGGCGCAGGCCGAAGCTGAAGCTGCGCTCGATGCGGAAAGTCAGGAAGTTGGATCTGGCGATGCGCGTGCCGAAGTGCGCGCCCCGGCTGCGACTGCCGGCTACACGCAACGCGCGCAGCGCCCTGCATTCGACCGGCGCGGCCCTCGCGGACGCCGCGGTGGGCGCCGTTTTCGCCGTCACCAGCCGCAAAATCTCCCACAGATCACAGATCTGCTGAAGGAAGGCCAGGAAGTTCTGGTGCAGATCGCGAAAGAGCCAATCGGCAAGAAAGGCGCGCGCATCACCAGTCATATCGCGCTACCCGGCCGTTTTCTGGTTTTCATGCCGACGGTGAACCACACCGGCGTCTCCCGCAAGATTGCTTCTGAAGAAGAGAGACAGCGGCTGAAGCGGATCATCCTGAGCGAGCGCGAGAACGGACAAGGCGGTTTCATCGTGCGCACAGCCGCACAAAATGCCTCGGAAGAAGAATTGCGCGCTGACATCCGGTTCCTGAAAGGATTGTGGGCGGAGATTCGCTCGCGGGCGGAAAGCTCCAAATCGCCGGCGCTGATTTATCACGATCTCAATGTCGTGGAGCGCGTGCTGCGCGATCAGGTTACGGCAGATTTTTCCGTGATCTGGGTTGACACGGAGCAGGAGTATGAACGCATTCTGCGCTTCGCCAACCGCTTCCAGCCGGCGCTGGTGCGGCGGGTGAAGCTTTACACGAAAGAATCACCTTTGTTCGAGCAATTCGGACTGACGGAAGAAATCAACAAAGCGCTCAAATCGAAAGTGTGGCTGAAGAGCGGCGGCTATATCGTCATCAATCAGACCGAAGCTCTGGTCGCGATCGACGTGAACACCGGAAAATATGTCGGCAAGACGGCGCGGCTGGAAGACACGATCGTCAAGACCAACGTTGATGCGATCAAAGAAATCGTGCGCCAGGTCCGCTTGCGCGATCTGGGCGGCATCATCGTGATCGACTTCATCGACATGGACGAGCGCCGCAACCGCCAGAAGGTCATGCAAGCCCTGGAAGAGGCTTTGCGCAGCGACCGCGCACCGTCGAAGGCGCTCCAGTTTAATGATTTCGGTTTGGTCGCGATCACGCGCAAGCGAGTCAAGCAATCGCTGGAGCGGACGATCGGTTCGCCTTGCCCGTACTGCCAGGCAACTGGCTACGTAAAGTCAGTCCAAACTGTTTGCAATGAGATTTATGTCGAGATGCGAAAGCTGGCCAAGCACCTGGAGCATCCGGACGTCATGCTGCGCGTCAACCCTGAAGTGGCCAAGGCGCTGAAGTCCAACAACGGCCGCGCTTTGAACGAAATGGAAGAGCTGACCAAGAAGACGGTCATTGTGAAAAGCGATCCGGCGTTGCACCAGGAGCAGTTCGACATCAACTGAACCGATCGGTGACCGGCCGTTGCCCCTGGCTTCTTGGCTTCGGGAGTCATAGTTCCCGCGAAATGTGGGCTGCCGGTTCCTGAATTCGCTCGCGTCGTGACGTTAGGGCAATGAGGACGATCATTGCGACCGCGATCACGAGGGAAGAAGTGATCCGACCGAGGGCCAAGCCGCCCTCCGTGTGTGGCTTGGTGAGGGTGTCACCGAGTGTTGCTCCCAGGGGCCGTGTGAGAATGTAGGCGGACCAAAAGAGAACGCTATCCGGGAGACTGGTAAGGTAGTGAGCTGCTGCCACCAGCGCGATCAGGCCGGCGAACACCAGCGCTCCGCGCTCGAAACCAAGCCCGGTGGAGGTGGCGACAAAATCGCCTAGCGCCGTGCCCAGGGTATTGGACACCAAGATCGTGACCCAGTAGAAAATTTCGTTCTTTTTGGTCGTGATGCAGTCAAAACCGATCTTGCCCATCGAATAGTGCCAGGCGACCAGCACGGCGAGCACCGTGCAGAAAAGCATAATCGACGATTTTACGTAGCCAAGGCCGAGGGTGCGGTCCATGTAGTCGGAAGTTGTCGTACCTACAGTCGTGGTGGCCACAACCACGGCCCAGTAGAAAACTGGGTGGTACCGCTTGGAGGTGATCTGGCCGGCGAGAGTTACGCAAAAGAATGCGAGAAAGATCAGGCTACTGACGGCGTACCCGAGCTGCAGGGTCATCGACAGCGCGTCCCCGCCGGTTTCGCCGAGCGTGGTTGCAAGAATCTTGACAATCCAGAACGCTAGCGTGACGCGCGGAACCTTACTTGAGGCATCCCACGGGCCGACAGCCACTTTGTCCTGTTGCAATTTCCCCTCCTCTATCATGGCGCTGGGGAACAAACATGGGTTAAGTCATCTCCTGACCGGTAAGCAGCCGATCTTGCAGAGTGTTTGCAACTACTGCTTGCTTACCAACAGCAGCACGAAAGTATCCGGCAGAATCGCAGGCCGGGGCCGCGGCTGATCCGCGGTTGGCGCTGGGGGTGGGCCGAACTGTGCGGTTACCAGAAAGACCTGGTGAGTTTTGGGATCCAGAGCCATCGTCCGCGCGCCTCTCCGAGTCGGAACATTTTCCGCGACGCTGAACTTGCCGGGCGAATCTTCGTGGATGACGGTCAGCGTACCCTCGCCACAGGAAGCAAAGGCCAACCCGGTCCCCGGATCAAAGCCGCTGCCATCCACTCCTTCCCCGATGGGTAAAGTGGTTATGACCTTGCCGCTACCCGCATCCACGACCGCCATGAGCTTGTTGCCGCAGCCAGCGAACAGGCGGCGGTTCTTGTTGTCCATGGCTAATCCGCTGGGCTCCTGGCAAGGCGCCAATGGCCAGAGCGCCTTTACCTCCAGCCTATTGGGGTCGATTGCAGCCAGTTCACTCTTATCTTCGATGTTGACGAACACTGCGCCCTTTTCGTCGCTGACTGCGAACTCCGGCTTGCCGTCCAGCTTGATCGTGCCAACCACTGTGCCCTTTTCCGCGTCGATGGCGGTGACATCGTGGCTGCGGCCATTGAAGGCAAAAACACGTTTAGTGGCGGGGTCATAGATTATGTCGTCGGGATTTTCGCCGGCTTTCACCTTGCTCAGCGTCTTCAAGGAACTCAAATCGAAGATGCTGACCGTGCCTTCGCGGCCATTACTGATGAACCCTCGTCCCAGTTCCGGGGCCAGTGCAATGGCGTGCACTCCCGGGGTATCCGGGATATCGCCCACTGGCTTGCCGGAGTCGGCGTCGACGACAATCACATGGGTGGCGCGCGAGATGAAAAGGTGGCGCGATGCGGGGTCCACGATGAGAATGTCCCAGCCGCCGTTTCCTCCCAGCGGGTAGGTTTTAGCGAGATGATAGCCGGGGGCTGCCGCCAAGCCAGAGGTAATCAAGAGCAAAGTCACGATCGTCACATGCAGGGTCACGGCTGGGAACCGCTTCATTTTCATGGCCTCCACTTCGAAAGTAATAACCAAAGTACCTCGCGTAACTTTACCGCATTGCACGCCCAGCCTACACTTTTGGGCATGCATTCTTGGGAGGGAAATCCGCGTCAGCCTGCCGGGCCGGAGTTAGCCACTCCGGATTACGGAAATGCCGGGCAGGACCGATCGATTGATCCCGAGGCGGGAGGTTGGAGGATCCTGCTGGCAATTGTGGCGGGGATTCTTCTGGCAGTTCCGTTCGCGACTCCCGGCGCCCGCGGCTTCTTCGCACGGATTGCGCAGTTGCTGACCCCGCGAGAAAGTGTGACGGTGCCTCAGGGGTCGGGCAGCTTGTCGTCAGCCGAGGTTACGCGCCTCAATCATTTGAACGCGCAGGGACAAGCAGAGTTCCTGTTGGAAAGCGCCGTGAGCCGCCGTTCAGGTTCGACGGAGCAGATCATGAATCGGGCCGAAAAATGGCACGGCAAAATGCATCTCGATCCGAAGCTCAATTCGCTGCTCACTGCCGCTTTCGATGTAGATGACCTGGAAGTCCGGGCGGCGGCCGTGGAAGTCGATTTGGCAGCGCTGAACTTGTCCAAAACTCCGCAGACCGTGGCGAGACTGGAAACCACGGTTGGATCGGGAGCGCAATCGCAGCGCGTTTGGGCGCTTTGGGAATTGGGTCTGCTGGGAAGCCGGGGCGTGGAACGCGGACGCGTGACGCAGATACTGGAAAACCAGATGCAGGATTCTGACGTGGAAGTCCGCCACTGGGCGGTGGAAGGCATGGCTTACCTGGGGACGGATGAGGCCATGGAACTGCTGCTCAAGACGATGCATGACGATTCCGCGCCGTCCGTGCGAGAACGCGCCGCCTGCGGACTGGCAGAATCGGGCATGTTCACCAACGAGCAACGGCGCGGCGCGGTGCCGAGATTGCTCGATTATGCCGAGGACACCTCTCTGGATGGTCAAACCCGCTCCTGGACATTTCACGCCCTGCGGGACATTACGGGACAGAAATTGCCGGATGATGCGACGGCTTGGAGAAGTTGGTACAACACCTCGGCTGGAACCTAGAGCTATCTCGATCTAAGCCCAGCAGCATCGCTCTTAATCCTCTACCGCGTTTGTCGGCCACTGCTTCACCGGCGGGCCCTTCATAGAAAGCGAGAAGGTTCTTGGCCGTTCTCCGCACGTGCAAGGACACCTCGGCGGCGCTGCGCCGGACGCCTTCACCGAGGTGTCCTTTTCCCATCGTGCTGAAGGTGGAACGGCGAAATTTGGTTTTCTTGCGTCTAAAAGTTGGTAGCATCCGGAGAGGTGGGGACGACTATGGCCAACCGCGGTGTCCAATGTGAGGGAGGGCCTGTGGTGTTGGATTCAACCCTGAACGAGCTCTATGAGAAAAGCGGCGCTGCGGACTTTGGACTTGGGCGCGCGGAGTTCACGGCCATTCTGCACGAGGTTGCTGCAAAGTACCTCGCGCACGATGCAACCGATGGTGAAATCGTCGCCTTCTACGGAACCCTTCGCATCGAGGAGTTGGTGCTGGCGCGGGCCTGCTCGGCGGGAAGTGAACGGGCCTGGGAAACTTTTCTGCTGCGCTATCGGGAGAAGCTTTATGAGATAGGAACCTACGTCGCGAAGGAGAGCTCTGCCGGCCGAGAGCTGGCGGATTCGCTCTACGCCGATCTCTATGGCACGACGATGCGCGATGGCGAGCGCATCTCCAAGCTGGCTTCCTACACTGGGCGCGGTTCACTCGAAGGCTGGCTGCGCACGGTGATGGCCCAGGAGCATGTTAACCGCTACCGGCGAGTGCGGCGGCTGGTAAGCCTGGATGAAGAAACCGAAGAAGGCATGCAGTTGGCCGCGACGAATTCGCCGCCGGTTGCGGCCGTCGATGCGCGTCTGGAAACAACTGCCGATGAAGTGCTGGCGGCCCTTCCGGCAGAGGACCGATTCGTGCTGGCAGCCTATTATCTCGACGGGCGCAGGCTGGCCGAAATCGCGGATATGCTGGGCGTGCATGAGTCCACCATCAGCCGCAAGCTGGATAAGCTGGCAAAGTTTTTGCGCAAGCAGATTCTGGTAAAGCTGATGAAAAAGGGAATGAGCCGCCGCCAGGCTGAAGAAGCCCTCCAGGTGGACGTCCGCGACCTACGCCTCAAAGTGCGGGAAACCCTGACGCAAGAAATGCTTCCCGCAACGTTCTCAGGAAAGGTAGCAAAGGAACATGTTGGTGAGGCAGCCAAGGGCGTCTCGGGGCCCCGGGGGTTGTGAAGAGCGCGCTCTCGCGAACGACCGAGGGGGTCCGCAATCCGAAGCTTGAACCAGGAAGTCTAAGCCAGTGAAAGACATGGAACAAGTTCCAAAGATCGTGGAGCGGCGGCTGCGGGCAGCGCAAACAGACGCGGCGCACCCTGATGTCGGCCTCTTGACCGCGTTCGCAGAACGATCCCTGAATAAAGGTGAGCGGGCGCGAGTTCTCGGACATCTTGCGAAATGCGGTGATTGCCGGGAGATCGTTTCGCTCGCTTCGCCAGGGTTTGCTGCGGGGAGCGAAATTCGCAGGGACTTCCCCACCAGAAAGTGGCTGAATTGGCCGAGCCTGGGTTGGGCCGCCGCTGCGGTGTGTGTGGCAATAGTTGGAGGCGCGTTGATCGGTCGTTACGCTCGGCATGAAAAGATACCAACCCTCACCGCGAGCATGAAAGCGGCACCGCTGGCACTCGGCGATCAACTCGCGACTACGGCCGTAACTCCCGCCAGGCAGAACGCCGCGCCGGTTAACAAGATCCAGTCCCGGCCTTCGCCATCCCCGGACAATCCCAAAGATGGGCCGCTCGCAACTCACTCTCACTTGGGTGCAGGCGGAGGGATAGGCGGCGGCACTACTTCGCCGGGAAATGACAAAGCTTTCGAGATTTCCAAGGCGAACTTGGCCGAGCCACAAAAGTCTTGGGCAGAACCCGTCGAGGTTGCAGCGGCACCTGCGCCGGCTGCGCCAGCGGCTGCGGCGGTCCAGAACGAGACAGCACAACTGGCTCGGGGAAAAGCTAAAGGCGCAGACGCGGAGCCGGAGAACAAGAATCAAAACCTTCCTCTCGCGGGGCGTAATTTCACGCAACTGGTTGAATCGGCACCGGCCGGACGCTGGATCGTGGCCGCTTCGGGCGCAGTCGAGCGTTCGCTTGACGGGGGGAAAACCTGGCAAGTCGTGCCCGTTGCGGGTCATGTTGTTTTCCTCGCGATCAGCGTGCTGGAGGGCGACGTCTGGGTTGGCGGCGCTGGCGGGGCGTTGTTTCACTCCTCCGACGGTGGTCAGTCCTGGGTGCAAGTGAAGCTCTCCAAGGATGGAACTGCGCTCACGGCGGACATCAGCAGCCTGGCGTTCCAAGACGCAAACCACGGCCGCTTGATGACAACCGATCAGCAGCTTTGGATCACAAATGATCGGGGCGTGAGTTGGCAGAAACAGCCATAGATACGCCCGCTGCGCAGAATCAGTCACAGATATGCCAAATGTCTTTTCCTTTTTGTTGTCAGCTGACTAGCTGACGTTTCCCCGGAACCTAAACTCCTGGCCAATGGCACCTTCGACACCCCTTCTGACGGTTACTTCATATGTCCGATTTCATTACGGAAGTGACATTTACAGGACTTCCACCCAGCCTTACTATCGGAACGTGGTTTGGCAGTTCTGGGGGAGGGCTGCCGAGGCGTCCTAAACTGAAAAGTCTAGGACGCTTTTTTCTGCTAATTTTGCGAATATGACCGGCAGTCAAGTATGCGTCTCCTGTGGGGTTTGCGACTATTGCACGCTGCTGTGCATCGAATATTGGTGCTAGGATAGCAGTGGCGAGCGTTCATTCGCCGATACATTGCTGAAGGCAAATTTGCGGCGAGTCGGCGCCACCGGAGGAAGGAAATGGCGGGGAACGGGATTTTAGAGGTAACGGATTCAAATTTCGATCAGGATGTACTGAAGTCGGATACACCGGTATTGGTGGACTTTTGGGCGACCTGGTGCGGGCCTTGCCGCGCCATCGCACCCATCGTGGAAGAATTGGCCAAGGACTATCAGGGCAAAATCAAAGTCGGAAAGATGGATGTGGACCACAACAGCGCAACGCCGATGCGGTATGGCGTGCGCGGCATTCCGACGCTGCTTGTATTCAAGGGCGGACAGGTCAAAGAGCAGATTGTGGGCTACGTTCCGAAAGAGACGATCCAGAAGGCATTGGATAAGCACATCGGGTAAGAATCATCAGCTTTGAGTCACCCATACCACCGAGCGCCCGGGAGAATCTTCCGGGCGTTCGTTTTTTGCCTCTGGCTAATATTTTCGCAACACGCCAATTACTCTGCCTTGTACTTCCACAGCAGCTGCGGGCACGATGATGGGTTGCATGTTGGCGTTGGAAGGCTGTAAACGGATGTTATCGCCCTCACGATAGAAACGCTTCAGCGTTGCATCGCTCCCATCCACGAGCGCGACAACGATATCTCCATTGTGCGCGGTCTTACTTTTTTCGATCAGCACATAATCGCCGTCGAGAATATGTTCGTCCTGCATCGATTGTCCGCGCACCTCGAGCACGAAGACTTCTTTCGAGCGGACAAAATCAGCGAGCGAAATCGTCTCAGGATTCTCGACGGCCTCTATCGGCTGGCCGGCAGCGATGCGACCCAGAAGGGGTAAAACCATGGTGGTGTTCACAGACATCGCTTGCTTGAGGCGCCCCTTGGGAGGCAAGAGATCGATGGAGCGGCTGCGATTGTAGTCGCGCGTGAGCAGACCTTTTTTTTCGAGATTCGAAATATGTTTGTGCACCGTCGCCAGCGAACTCAGGCCAAGTCCTTGCCCGATTTCTTCAAACGAAGGCGAGTAGCCGTGCTTCTGCACGAACTCAGAAATGTAGTCGTAGACCTGCCGCTGCCGCCTTGTGATAGCCATGGCGCCATTGTAGGCGAATGGAAGGCGAAGTGGCAATAGCGCGGGTAATTATAATCCCTGGGCTCTACGTGTCGTCCTCTTGCTGCTCGCGTCCCTGTGATTTCCCCTGTTGGTCTAGTATTAAAAACTCGGCGTGTGGCACGCTCGAAATGTCCCCGAAAATCTTCTTGCAGAAAATTGAGAGTCGTGGCGTCTTCAGTCATCCCTTACGAAAGGACGCCCAAATGGCGGATTACAACTACAAATCGCTAAGCGGGCAACCTCGGCAAATAACAGGCCGAGATTGCTTTAGGGCGTCGCATCGAGTGCGCTAAGTACTTCCTGCAGCGCCTTTAACGCAAAGCCAACAAACGAAATTGCTCCCGGTAGCGAAGGCTACGGTTGCTTGGATGGAGAGCGGGAATCTAGGTTCGAATCCCGCCGCGGGAGTGTGCCCGCGTAACTCAATTGGCAAAGCGCCCTATTGTTCCGTGGTCGCTTGTTCCCCGGCTCTCAACTCAACTTGGTAACTCCGGCAAGCGCCGGTTAGAAAACGAAATATGTTCGATCTATTGAAAAAAATCGTGACTGGCCAGAACCAGTTCGCTTCCGGTGGTCTGTTGCTCATGATCATCGGCGGTCTCAGCGTCTATTTGCGCGCGGTTCCGGCGGGTCTGTGGCGATGGATTGTTCGCCAGACCACAATGATGATCACGGTGAACGACGACGATACCGCATTCAACTGGGTCAAGGAATGGTTTCTCGAACAGAAGTTCCTGAAGCGGATTCGTCACCTGGATCTTGATACGACCGTGCGCAACGAACGCATTGCGATGATCCCGGCGCCGGGATATCACTTTTTTTGGTACGCCGGACGTCCGTTTCAGGTTTGGTTTTCGCGCACCGAAGAAGCTCGTGAGCATGTCACGAGGCGGATGGAATCGTTCACCTTCTGCACGGTCGGGAGAGATCGCGAGTTTCTGCAAGGTTTTGTGCACGACGTTGTGCAGTGCCACACCAGGAGACAGGGTATGCAGTCGTGGCTCTACACCTACGACGACGGATGGGACCACGTGGAAGGCTACTCGCCGCGACTCCTGGATTCAGTCGTCCTTGAAGCGGGCGAGAAAGAACACCTGGTGGAAGATATAGCGCGGTTCCGGAGTGCGAAGGCCCGTTATGCGCGGCTAGGCGTTCCCTATCATCGTGGCTACCTGCTGTACGGCCCGCCGGGAACGGGGAAGACGTCACTGGTATCGGCTCTGGCGGCACACTTTGGGCTCTCGATTTACACGCTGAATCTGACCGAGTTCAACGATCGAAGCCTGACGCACGCCGTCAATCGCGTACCGGCGAACCCCGTCTTGCTCTTTGAGGATATCGATTGCATGAAGGGCAGCAAGAGTCGGGAGCTAAAACAGCCGGCGAGCCAAGAGAACAAAGAAGCCTCAAATGCCAGCCAGAATGGCGTGACTCTTTCCGGCCTGCTCAACGTGCTGGATGGTTTCTATGCGCCGACGAATGTGCTCTTCGTAATGACAACCAACCACATTGAGGCTCTGGATGAAGCGTTGCTGCGCCCGGGACGAATCGACTACAAGCTGTATCTGGGCAAGGCGAGCGATCGCCAGAAAGTCGAACTGTATCGGCGGTTTTTTCCCGAAGCCGCGGAGTCCGAAGCGAGAGAATTCGTTAAGACTCTGGCTTTGGCCCAAACCATGGCAGAGTTTCAGGGACGGCTGTTGGAATCGGAGCGGGAACGTCGGGCTTGGGGACACGCTGAGTCCGAGATTCTGGCTCTGCGGTAGAAAAGAACCATATGGAAACATGGCCTATGCCGGACGGGGCGTCTGCATTTGGTGGACCTTGAGTCTCCGGTTCTGTCCCTTGGCTGAACCGGACGGGATTTCAAATCCGATTCGCCGATGGTTCGAGGGCAAGGGGGCCATGAGTTCGCGAATAGCCTCGACCAGTTCCTGAATCTCGGCGTCATGAGTTTCGAGATGGCGCTCGAGTTCGGCAAACTTGGATGCGATTTGGCGCTTCATTAAGACGGCTTCGCGAATCCGTACGAAAGCACGAACGACGAAAATGCTCATGTCGACGGCCCGTTTCGAGTTCAGCACGGTTGCAGCCATGATGGCGCCATGTTCAGTAAAGGCATGCGGAAGGTAACGGCTGCCGCCATGGCTCAAACTTGAGGTCACAATTTGTGACCTCAAGTTGTCGTACTCCTGATGCGACAGACGGAACCCGAAGTCTGGCGGAAAGCGGTGCGAATTACGTTTGACCTGCTGGTTCAGCTGTTTGACAGAAACGCCGTACAGCGCTGCCAGATCAGTATCCAGCATGACTCTCTGGCCGCGCAGAAAGAGAATTTTCGAGTAGATTTTCTTGCTGAGAACCAGGGCTGTTTTGTTCATAGGTTTTGGATAAACAGCGTCCAACTTGAGGTCACAATTTGTGACCTCAAAACGAGAGAGAAAACTAGAGAAGCATAACCAGACCCGAGTTGCGACGAAACAAAGAAATCGAAAGTTCAAGGGGATTCAGTTCCAAAGCAGGAAAAACCCAGAGCTTACTCGAGCACGCTGTCATCCAGCTTTTTTCTGCCCCAGTCGGCGGCGGCTTGGACGAACGCGAGAATCAGTGGATGTGGATGGCCCGGCTTAGACGATAACTGCGGCTGAAAGAGTGTCGCAATGAAGAAGCGATGCGTGGGCGATTCAATGGCGCGAATCTCGCTTTTCGGACCGCGCGCAACTACCGGGAAGCCGGCTTCAATCGTCGCCCATTCGAATTCAGGATTGATCTCGAAATTGCAGAAAAATTCTTCCGCAACCACCTCCTTCCCATAGAACGAGTGCAGGTAAGAGCCGGGCCGCAAACGGATTTCGGGGACGACACCGGAAAGCTTCGGCGCGCCTTTCTTTCGATCGGGAACGGCGCAGGCGACGGGATAGATCATGACATTCTTCGAGGCTGAATTGTTTTCAGCCGAGTCAGCGTCCTTGATGCCAAGCACGTTGCGCGCGCATTCGATGAAGGCGTATTGAAAGCCTCCGCAGGTACCGAGAAACGGCCAATCTCTTTCGCGCGCGAACTGGATACCGTTGAGCATGCCTTCGAAACTCTTATAGGGACTGCCAGGCGCGGCCCAGATTCCATCGAAATGTTCGAGAACCTTGCAGGCACCGAGTTCAATCAGCGAAGAAGTGGAAAGCCACTTGGACTCAACCGGGAAATTGAGCTGCACAGAGGCGTGTTCCAGCGATTTTTCGATTGCCGGAAGCGTGGGCGACTTGGGATCGTAATCTCCCAGAATCGCGATTTTCACTGGCTCGGTCACGCGGCCATTCTAATTTAGAAAGATGTGCCGCTGTGGCCGGTAGGGGTAAGAAGGTTGGTGCGTCGCGGCGGCGTTAGCTCATGCGCAAAATTTCAGTCTAGAGCCAGCCGAAGCGGGCAGCCAGAATGTAGAGGCAGATTAAGGTCAGGGCTGGCCCGCCCCAAATCATGAGTGCGGAACGCCAGCCGAGAGACTGCGCGACTTCCCGCTGGCTGCGCCACGAAATGAAAAACGCCGGATTGTTCTGGCCCTTCATGAGCACCGTCTTCGGATTCGTGTCGAACTCGCCGGAATTGGTTGCCGAATCAACTTTGTCCGCGGGATTCATGCTCCCCGGCTGACTAAGGCCGGCAACCGCCCATGCCGCGGGATTGGTTATCCCCGCCTTAATCATGGCTGCCGCAATCTTTTCCTGCGTGGCTGGGTCAGGGGCAACCGTCGTGCCGGATTGCGAAGGATTGGTAGAGCTAATGCTCGAATCAGGGCCCGCCGTTCCCCATGCGATATTCAATCCAGGTAAGGCTTCGATTACGCGAGCCGCTGCCGGGCTGACCGTTTCCGGAAGTTGGATATTAAAACCGTGGGTGGAATTCCCAGAAACTGGAACAGGACTCACGGCCAGCCCGGGATTTTCTGCCAGCGTGCCGAGAACAAACAGCGCATTCTTCGGCTTGATGCAATATTCGTCGATCTTGATCGGGCGGTCGCCCGAGATGCTGTGCCGCGCCAGGAATCCCGAGACTGGGGCGGGCATTCCCGAATCGCTGGAAAAGAGCGCGTGATGGTATTCCTGGTGAAAGTCGCGATGTAGATCCATCTCCGCGCCACGCGGATCGATCAGAACCCGGCCGGTGTTGTCGTCGAGATAGAATGGAAGATGAAGGCTTTCATCGGCGACCTTGTGCCACTCTTTGTCCTTGCCAGACTGGCGCAATTCCCACGCCTGGGTTCGATAGTAGTAGCAAGGCACGCACGTGATCGGTGCTGGCAACGTGTAGGGGCCAATGGCCAGGCCGCTCACCTCAACCAGTCCCAGGGAAGCGCTACGCACCTTGGAAGCCGGGATGTTCATGATCAGCCGGCGCCGTTGCAGGAGCTTGAACCCGCGATAGAAAAGGTAGACTCCCACGCATGCGCCAATCAACGCCGCCGCGGTTGGATCGCTGCTGCTAACTAAAGGGATTGCGGGCAAGAAATCCATCGTGCTTCGACGTTGTTCAGTAAGAACCTCTGGCAAAGAGTATAGACGCGAGGAAGGCGCGATTGGTGCTGAAGAAAGAGACCGAGCTTACGCCGGTAATACGCCACGATCCGATCAACGAGTGGCCACGACTTTTTCCTTCAGAATCTGCTCGGCCGCGCCAATCGCAGTTTCTACTTCTTCGTCGGTATTGTAGAAGTGGGGAGCAAACCGCACGCCTGCCTTGGGACGCCAATCCACCAAAATGTCCCGCTTGAGCAATTCGCGGCAGACCTCGCGCGAATCCGGCATGTCGATGGAAACGGTTCCACCGCGTTTCTCGGGATCGCGCGGTGAATTCACGCGCCAGCCGTGCTTGTCCGCGAGTTCGATCAGGCGTGCAGTTTGGCGCTGGGATTTCTTGCGGATTTGCTCGACTCCAGCTTCGGCGATGATCTTCAATCCGGGACCTGCCGCTTCGAGCGAAGGAATGTGAGTGGTGCCGTTCATAAAGCGAAAAGGCGGATCCGCGTAGCGTGTTGGGCCCGTTTCAAAGGCCATCGAATCCTGGTGCGCAAACCAACCGGTAAACTTGGGTTCGAGCTTTCGACCGAGATCGGGACGGACGTACAAGTAAGCGACGCCCGGGCCACCGCAGAGCCACTTCAAAGCCCCACCGCAGGCGAAGTCCACATTTAAACCTTGCACATCCACCGGAACGCTGCCCAGGGATTGAAACGTGTCGAGCACGACGTGCGCGCCCACCCGGTGCGCCTTTTCGACGATCGCTTTCGCGTCATTGATGTAAGAGCTGCGAAAAATTACATGGGAAATGGGCACCAACAGCGTGGTTTCATCGATGGCATCGAGCAGGCGTTCGGTTGGGACGGTGATGCCATCATCCGTCTTGACCATGTGAACGCGTGCGCCGTACGCCCGTTGGGCCTCCCAGAAATACATGACGGAAGGAAAATTCAGGTCGTCATAGACGATTTTGTTACGCTTTCCGGAAAAATCGAAGCACGAAGCGGCAACTGCCTGGCAGGTCGTCACATTTTGATGAGTGGAGATGGAACCCGTCGCCGCGTTCATCAAGGCGCCGATCGCATCTCCGACCTGGACCGCCAGCATCCACCAGCGTTCGTCCCAGGCGCGAACTCCGCGGGTGGCCCAGGTGTCCGCATAGCCCTTGAGCGAGTCGTAGACGCCGCGCGGCATGGCGCCGAGCGAATTGCTGATCATGTACGTCGTGCGCTCGAGGATGGGGAACTCGGGCCGGAATTTCAGCAGATCATCGGACATGGAGAAATTGTACTGCCCCTAAACCCCAAGCTGTTGGCAGTTATTGCTTTCTGTTTGCTTGATGGCGTTTTCGCGCATCCTTCAGGAGCCAGTATGCGCCGGTTAGTAAAATCAAATACCCAACACCGCTCACCAGGTTAACTCGCGAATCCCACCAGCCTTTGAGGATGGTAAAGCCAATCATGATGAAGCCTATGATCGAGCCCCAAATCCCCAGGGGTGACTTGAGCGGCAGAGCCTGGAGCTCGCTGCGGGTGGCGCGCCGGCGAAATGAGATATGCGCTGCCAGCGATACAACCCAGGAAAGAATCATGCCGAAGAACGCACCGCGCAAAATGTAAACGAGCGCTCTCTCCGCCGCCCACTTTTCCAGGATCAGCGCGACCACGATGCCGTAGGAGGAAGCCAAAACCGCGAGCGTAGGCGATCCTCGCGGATTCAAACGGCCCAGAGCGGCCGGCGCCCAGCCGCTGCGCGCCAGCGAGAACAACATCCGCGATGAAATATAGACGGCTGCGTTTGCGCCCGAAAGCGCGGCCGTGAGCACGACAAAGTTCATTACGTGACTTGCCCCCGGCAGATTCACTGACCGAAAGACGGTGACGAACGGACTTTCTGTTACTCCAGCATGATTCCAGGGCATCACGCCAACCAGCACGGCAATGGCCCCGAGATAGACGAAAGTCAGAATCAGGAATGCACGCCAAACCGCTTTCGCGACTTCGGAGGCAGAAAGAGATTCACCGGAGGTGACCGCGACGAATTCGACTCCACCAAAAGCGTAAATGGCGAAGGTCATGGCCAGTAGCGGCGCGAGAGTCCCTCGCGGGAAAAACCCGCCATGCAGGCTGTACTGTGGAGCAACCTGGCCAGTCAGAAGCAGTGCTGAGCCGATAATGATAAAAGCCGCAATCGTTACGACCTTAATCATCGCGAACCAGAACTCGAAGCGTCCATACTTGCCGACGCTGAGCAAGTTGATCGCGAGCAGCACAACGGAGAAAAGCACCGCCCAAATCGTGCTCGGCACGCGCGGGAACCAGTAATTCAAATAGGTGGCGGCGGCAACCATCTCAGCGCCGATGGAAATAGAGATCGCGGCCCAATATCCGCCACGCGCGAGAAACCCGGCCCACCCATTCAGATACAGCTCTCCATACAGACCAAACGAAGCGGCAGCAGGGTGCAGGCTCGAAAGTTCGCCGAGAGCCATAGCGACCGTCCAGTTAATTAGCGCCGCTAGCGCGAAGCTGATGATTACGGCCGGCCCAGCGAGGTCGATCGCAGCACCGGAGCCCAGCAGTAAGCCGGTCCCGATCGACCCTCCCACGGCGACCATAGCCATCTGGCCGGCGCTGAGCTGGTGACGGAGACCTTGCTCCAGGTTCTCGCCTGGGTTCGAAGGCATGGTTGGACGTATATCAGAACCTCAGTGCCGTCAAAACAACTATTCAGGTGGTGACCTTCGTAATCACGCGCAGCGGTTGCTTCGTTGCTGGCAGGAAAACCCACTCCTAGAATCAGGGATGGGTTAGTCCGCTCACCATTCCTTCCATGCCGGATACCAGCAAACGAGTCGACCGGGCTGAGATTGCCAAGCGCGTGGAGCGAGCCGAAAAGCTGCTGCAAAAGGGCAAGACAGCAGACGCCCTGGCTGAATATCAGCAAATCCTGCTCGAAGATCCACTGAACGACAATGTCCGCCAGGTCACCGCCGATCTTTGCCTTTCTCTTCAGCGCACGGCGGAAGCGGTCAAGCTGCTTGGAGACTTGTTCGAACGCCAGGTAGAAAATGGCGATAACACCCGCGCCAGCCTCACTTACAAGAAACTTTCGCGCTACGTGACCCCGACCTGCGAACAGAAAATCCGCTTTGCCCAAATTCTCGAGACCTCGAATCGCAAGCTGGCAGTGGAATCCTACGAAAACGCGCTACTTGACCTGACTAAGCAGGGAAAGACACAAGATGGTCTGCTGGTGCTGAAGAGAATTGTCAGTCTGGAGCCGACCGAGCAGAACTGGCTGCGAGTGGGCGAGCTCTCGGCCCAGTCCGGTGATAGCAAGGCAGCAGCGGCAGCTTTCCTGAAACTGGCGGAGATGGCCGTGAGTTCCGGCGGAGACGCCTCGGCCTGGTTCGAGCGGGCATACAACGAGGACGCTTCGGATCCGCGCATCGCTCTCGGTTACGGCAAGAGTCTGCTGGGGCAGGGGCAAGTCGGCGCCGCCGTTTTTGTGCTCGAGGCGTTGATTAAAGCCGGTCCACCGGCACAGGAAACGCGCGAAGTTTATGCCAAGGCGCTGCTGAGCGCGAATCGCCTGAGCGAGGCAACGCCCTTAGTCTGGCAATTATTCGAGTCAAATCCCTCCCGGCTGCCTGAAGTGGCAAATCTGATTGCGTTGCTGGTGGATGCCCAGCAGGATACTGAAGCGGTTGCTCTGGCGCGGAAGTTAGAACAATTTCAACGCGGGCGTGGCGACCGCCGGGCCTTTATCGCCATGATGCAAGACCTGGTAGGCAAACACCGCGCCTCCCCGCTGTTGCTGGAATTCATGAGCGAGTTGTTCAACTCCTCCAACCGGGAGGGCGATTACTGCCAGACCCTGCTCAAACTTTTCGATCTGCATTGCAGCATGGGCGATTTCAACAAAGCGGCAGAGTGCCTGGATCGGGCCGCCGATGTTGATCCGTATGAGCGCGGTCACCAAAAACGCCTGGAGATGCTCCGCGGCAAAATCGATGACAACCGCTACAAGATGATTGCCTCTCGGCTGACAACGATGGCCAAGCCGGAGACCGGCCCCGCTCGAAGTTCTGAACCCATGCTGGGCGCGGGCGCTTTGCAAGATTTGATGCTGCAAGCGGAAATTCTTGTGCAATACGGAATGCGCTCGAAGGCCATTGAGCGATTGCAGCGGATTCAGGAACTATTTCCTCACGAAGAGGAGCGCAACCAGGACTTGCAGCAACTCTATCTGGCAGCAGGAATGACTCCACGTTACGCCGATTCAGGCCGGGCCGCGAGCGCCCAGAATGCTCCGGCGGCGAAAGCGGCAGTTCCTTTGGCACGAGCTCCGAACCCCAACGACACTGCTGATCTGAGCAGCTTCACGCGGGTGGCCGAGATAACCCGCAAGCTCTACCGCCAGAGCAATGCCGACGCGGTAATGTCGGCTGCGGCCCAGGAGATCGGAACCCAATGGAAAACCAGCCGTTGTATCGTTGCGACGCGCAAGCCAGGGCTCGCACCCACTGCTGTCAAAGAATTTTGCAGTGGCGCAAAGCCCGGAGAAACCGGGGCGCTGAGCAAATTGATATCAGCCGTGCAGGACCAGGCGATTGCCAAAGGCACGCTCACGGTCCCTGATGCGCCCGCGGCTGAAGAACTGAAAGAAGCCGGCGCCGCACTGGCAGAACTGAATGTCAATTCGCTGTTGGCGCTGCCTTTGAGCGATGGCCCTGATCATGTCGGGGTGCTGGTGCTGACGCAAAACGCTCCACGCGGCTGGCACGCCAATGACATTGAGGTGTTGAAGTCGATCAGCGATCAGATCGTGATCGCCCTCAACAATGCAGGTTTGCGGAGGCTCGTCAAGAGTCTTTCCGTGACCGACGAACAATCCGGCCTGCTCAAGCGCGCATCTTATTTGGATCTACTAATGGCGGAAGCGAGACGGGGTATTCAGCAGAGCACTCCCCTGACCATCGCGCTCATGCAGTTCGGCAAGGCGCCGGCTCTAATTAAGGAACACGGAGAAAAGAACGTAGAGACTCTCATGCAGCAGATCGGTCAAAAGATTGCTGCTAACATCCGGCAAAATGATTTGGCATTCCGCTATGAGATGACCACAATCGCCCTCGTCCTTGGCGAGACCGCCGAAAAAGAAGCTCTCATGGCGGTGGAGAAGTTGCGAAAGCTGATCGCAGAAATCAAACCTCCGGAGGCAGAAGCCCTTCGCTTCAACGCCGGAGTCGCCGAAGCCATCGTGCGCCAGCAATTCGATCCGGTCGATATTGTCACGGAAGTCGTGAATCGCGCCGAACTGGCGCTCGATATGGCCATTGCGCAAGGCGGCACGCGTGTCGTAAATCTCACACCTTCCACGGCATCTGCGGCTGTGGCGTGAGCCGGCGCCCGCCAAATAGCGCAAATTACTCCTCGCTGCTAAACTGACGAGTTTACTTTCTCCGAAAATCTGAACACGGGATCCTAATGCTAAAACCAGGCGACATTGCTATTGTGAGTGGAGCGCGCACGCCGTTTGGCCGCTATTGCGGCAAGCTGAAAGACTTCAGCGCGCAGGAATTGGGAGCGGTCGCCGCCAGAGGGGCCATCGAGCGGGCCGGGGTGGATCCAAAGGAATTCGATCACGCGGTTTTCGGCAACGCCCAGCAGACTTCAGGCGATGCGATTTATGGCGCCCGCCACGTGGGTCTGCGCGCAGGCTTGCCGATTGAAACGCCCGCGCTGACCGTGAACCGGTTGTGCGGCAGCGGCATGCAGGCGATGGTGAATGCGGCGCAGATGATTCAGCTCGACGAAGCGTCCATTGTTCTGGCCGGCGGCATGGAAGCGATGTCACAGGCTCCCTTTGTCATCCGCGGGCGCGAAGGATTCACGCTTGCGCCGGGCGGCAGGATGGAAGATTCACTCATGGTTGCGCTGCTGGATAGCTATTGCGGGTCGTATATGGCCAATACTGCAGAGTTGTATGGCTCGCAGCAGGGAATTACTCGCGAAATGCAGGATGAATTTGCGCTGCGCTCGCAGCAGCGGGCCGATGCGGCTTACAAAGAAGAAAAGTTGCAGGAAGAGTTGGTCGGGGTTCCTCTGAAAAATTCCAAAGGCGAACCGACCGGCGAGATGTTTACCGAAGACGATCATCGCCGTCCACAAACCACCATGGAAGGCTTGGCGAAGTTGAAGCCGTCGTTCGGAAAAAACGGGACGGTGACCGCGGGCAACGCGAGCGGCATTGTCGACGGCGCAGCGGCGGTTGTGATGATGTCGCTCGAGGAAGCCGGCAAACGCGGAACCAAGCCGCTGGGGCGGGTTGTGAGCTGGGGCATCGCCGGAGTCGAGCCAAAGCTCATGGGCCGTGGGCCGGTACCGGCCTCGAAGATCGCACTACAAAAAGCCGCGCTGACGCTCGATTACATCGATCTGATCGAAGTGAACGAGGCCTTCGCCGCGCAGTATCTGGCGGTAGAAAAAGAATTGGGGTTGGACCGGGAAAAAGTGAATGTGAATGGCGGAGCGATCGCGTTAGGGCATCCGCTCGGAGCCACGGGAACACGGCTGGTGATCACTCTGTTGCACGAATTGCGCCGGCGAAGGAAAAAGTACGGCTTGGCGGCGGCGTGCATCGGCGGCGGGCAGGGGATTGCGATGGTGGTGGAGAGTTTGAATTAATTTCGTTTCGCCACGGATTCCCACGGATTGGGGAAATGAAGTTCGCCGAGACTAGCTCGTTTTTCTCGGTGGCTCCGTGCCTCTGTGGTGAGTTGATTTTGATCCGTGAACTTCCGCGTTAATCCGCGGCGAGGAAGTTGAAAATGGAAATTCGGAAAGTTGGCGTTCTCGGTTGC
>Ga0335078_10001249_pt1 | contig 38597 bp, 33 predicted proteins | sample Lox_Sample_32_FD_206711 | JGI IMG/M metagenome (GOLD analysis project Ga0335078, IMG submission 206711) | Soil microbial communities from Loxahatchee National Wildlife Refuge, Florida, United States - Lox_Sample_3.2 | ecosystem: Environmental > Terrestrial > Soil > Wetlands | place: USA... | reverse complement strand
CCGGGCACGTACGACGATCCGACGACGGGGATCGATCTCTCGTCGCTCGTGCATCCCGATCCGGGGACCTACCCGTGGATGGCGACGCAGTCGTTGACGATCGGCGCGACGGCGTACACCGTGCCGCAGATCTGGACGACGCTCGGCCCGGGTTCGGGCAACGCGAACGTGCTCGATCGCACGGTCTTCGCGCACATCATGACGAACACGCCGGTGCACCCGAAGGAGCCGAACGTGCTCGGCCTCATGGGCGCGACGCAATACAACGAAATGTTCCCGTCGGTGCTCGCGAAGCAGCTCGCGCCGTGCTTGGGGACGCTGCAGACGCAACCGATCTCGGTCGGCGCGCTCACGCCAAGCGAAGCGCTCACGTTCCAAGGACAAGCGCTCCCGACGATTCCGCCGACCGCGCTCTCGGCGACGCTCACCAACGCGACGACCGGGCCCTCCGCGGGCATGACGAAGCTCCAAGCGCTCCGCGATCAGACGCTGAACGACATGTACACTTGGTACAAAGACTCGAGTCAGACTTCGCCCGCGCAGAAGGCGTACATCGACTCGATGGTCCTCTCGCAGCAGCAGGTGCGCGGGATCAGCCAGTCGCAGCTCGCGTTGCTCAACGGGATTACGTCCAACTCGAACGCCGGGCAGATCACGGCGGCCATCGCGCTCATCATGATGAAGGTCGCGCCCGTCATCGCGGTGCACTTCCCGTTCGGCGGCGACAACCACTCGGATCCCGCGTTCAACAACGAAGCGACGCAGACGCAGACCGGCGTGCAGGCGATCGTGTCGCTCATGCAGCAGCTCCAGTCGAACGGGCTCGCCGACTCGGTGACGTTCCTCAACTTGAACGTCTTCGGTCGCACGATGGGCCCGGACAACACGCAAGGTCGCCAGCACAACCAGAATCACCAGATGTCGCTCATGATCGGAAAGCCGTTCAAGGGCGGCGTCATCGGCGGCGTCGGGCCCATCGCGTCGAACCTCGGCGGCGATTTCGGATCGCTCGGCATCGACGCGATCTCGGGCGGCGCGGTGCAAGGCTCGGGCAACGGCAACACGATCGCGCCCACCGATCAGCTGGCGTCGTGGGGCAAGACCGTGCTCACCGCGCTCGGCGCGACGAGCGATCAAGTGAGCACGTCGATCACCGGCGGACAAGTCATCCAGGCCGCGTTGATGAACTCGTGATCGGTTCGACGCGATCGAGCGTATGATCGCGCTCGATGGATGGTGAGTCCGTCCTCAAGGCTGGTTATCGGCTCGATCGCTACGAGCTGCTTTGCCCAGTTGCGTCCGGAGGCATGGCGCAAGTGTGGCTCGCGCGGCTCCGCGGCAAGCGCGAGTTCGAGAAGCTCTACGCGATCAAGACGATCAAGACCGAGCTCGGCGAGGACACGCGCTTCCAAGAGATGTTCCTCGACGAAGCGCGCATCGCGTCCGGCATCGAGCACCCGAACGTCGCGCACATCCTCGATCTCGGCGAGCAGGACGGCATCCTCTACATCGTGATGGAGTGGGTCGACGGCGAGTCGCTCGCGAAGATCTCGCGACAAGGACGCAAGCTCGACGTGCCGCTCCCGCTCGCGCTCTCGCTGCGCATCATGGCGGACGCGTGCGCGGGTTTGCACGCGGCGCACGAGCTCAAGGACCGCAACGGCGAGAACCTCGGCGTCGTGCACCGCGACGTGTCTCCGCAGAACATCCTCGTCGCGACGAACGGCGCGGTGAAGGTGATCGATTTCGGCGTCGCGAAGGCGCGCAACCGCAAGGCGGGTGAAACGGGCGCGGGGATCGTGAAGGGAAAAATCCGCTTCATGGCGCCCGAGCAAGTGCGCGCGCAGCCGCTCGACAGGCGCGCGGACATTTGGGCCGCGGGCGTGTGTCTGTGCGAGCTCACGACGGGGAGGCTCCCGTTCGACGACGACAGCGACGTCGACGTCGTGCGCCGCTTGATCAGCGACGAGCCGCCGCCGGGATTCGACGACGTGCCGGCGCCGGTCGCGGAGATCCTCGCGCACTCGCTCGTGCGCAACGTCGACGAGCGCTTCGCGACCGCGGCCGCGATGCGCCGCGCGATCGAGCACGCGATGCAGCAGCTCAAGCTCCAAGCGACCAGCGAAGACGTCGCCGATTTCGTTCGCACGCACTTGCCCGAGTTCGCCGAGAAGCGCCACGCCGTCATCACGAAGGCGATGACCGAGGCCGACGCGCGCAAAGACCAGAGCGCGCCGTCGCTGATCGACGAGCACGAGGCGTTCGCGCCCACTGTGGTCTCGAAGGCGAACCCGCAAGTCGCGAGCGCGGCGAGCTCACCGGACGATCGCGTGACGATGAAGCCCGTGGCGAAGGCGGCGTCGAAACCGATGCCGAGCGCGCGCGCCCTGCTCGAAGGGAAAGTCCCCGCGGACGAATCGGTCGGCGGCGCGTTCACCGAAGAGGAGATGGCCGCGCTTCCGAAGCGGCGCGGCGTGTTGTGGTTCCTCGCGTTCGCCGCGATCTGCGCGGGCGCGTGGTTCGGGTGGCCGGGAGGACCCCGCGTTCGCGCGTTCGTCGCGAACCTGCGCGGCGGCTCGGCGCTCGCCGGCGAGCCCGTGTCCAGCGCGACGAGCGCGCCCAGCGCGTCCAGCGCGACGAGCGCGACGAACGCACCGAGCGCGAGCCCGCTGAGCGCAGCGAGCGCGACCCCGTCCGCTTCGACGAGCGCGTCTTCGTCTGCGGCGAGCGCGTCCGGCGCGGCCGCCGAGAGCGCGCGCGACGCGTCCGCGGCGCCCGCGACCACGCGCGTTCATCCGGCGACGAACTCGAACGACATCTCGTTCACGCCCGCGCCGGTCGCGCCGACGGTCACCGCGACGTCCACCGAGACCCCGACCGCGACCGCGACGAGCAACCCTCCGCCCGAAGAGAACAACCCGTACTGACTCCGTGCGTTACTTCGCGAGCTGCGGCATGCGCTCTTTGAGTCGCGCGATCAGCTTTTCGAAATCGTATTTTTCGGGTTTGCCGCCTTCGGGGAGACACGCGACGTCGTTCGCGGCGGCGGCGGCGCGTTTGCGAAGCGGTTCGGGCAAACCCATTTTGGTTCCGAGCTCGCCGAGCATGTCGAACTCGCTCGTCGACACGACGCCGTCGACTTGCGCGATCCACGCGCCGAGCGCGTACGTGAGGACTTGATCCCACTGGCTCATGCCGGAGAAATCGAGCGCCGAGAGGTTCATCTGCTTCTTCGTGGCCGCGTCGATCTCCGCGAGCGCGTCGGGCGCGAGGCCCGCGGCCTTCGCGGCGCGCATCAGGCCCGTCACCTCCACGCGCTGGAGCTGACCGTCCACCCACCCAATCGCGACGAGCGCGAGAAAACTCTGCTTCGGCAAGTTGCTCATGCGCGCGAGAATATCACGTGAATCGACAATCGAACGCCGTCGCTTCCGGCTCGACGAAACGCGCGAGCGCAGCGCCTTCTTCGGCGAGCGCGTCACGGTCCTTCTTCGCGAGCGCGACGAGCGCCTTCAACGTGAGCGTCGCCTTGTTCTTCGCGCGCGCGCACGTCCACGTCCCCGCGACCGCGCCGTCGACGAGGAACGTCTGCGCGACGCGCAGCGCGGGCAAATACACCGCCTTGCGATGCGCGTCCGCGATCACGCGCCGTCGATCCTTGTGCGAGAGGAGAAGGTTGTCGAACTCGGGCAAGAAGATCGGCGGCGCGGGCGCGTCTTCACCTGGACGCGGCGCCTTCGGCAGGTCGAACAGCTCGCGTTTTTTTTCGTCGCGAAACGTGACGAGCTCGTCGCGCATCGCTTCGAACGCGTCCGCGAGATTCGGCACGCCGCTCCACGACTGCGCGTCGGCGATCGTCGCCGGACCAAACGCGGCGAGGTACCGCGTCACGAGATCGCGCGCGGAGGATTTTCCCTCGTCGGGAATTTTCTCTTCGAGCCACGCGTCCGCGCGGACGAAGCGCGCGCCGCCCGAGAGCTGAACGAGCGGAACCGCGCAGCGAACGAAATACGCTTTGGCGCGGACGTCGCCGCCGCTCTTCTCGAGCGATTTTCGAAGCTCGTCGAACGTGCGCGGCTCCGCGAAGAACGCGCGTCCAATCTTCTTCGCGCTCGCGACCTCCGACGCGCTCAATCGGTCGCGCAAGATGCCTTGAACCGCAGCGTCGAGCGCGCGCTGGAGGACCCCGCGAAACGCGACGTAGTCCTTCGCGCTGAACAAGTGGATCGTCGCGCGCATGAGCGTCGCGCGGACGAGCGCGCGGTCCTCGAGCGCGTCGTCGAGCGCCTTGCGATCGAATCCGCGAACGCGCGTCCACAAACCGACGTACGGCGTGCGCGCGAGCTGCGATTGCATCCCGACGAGCCGCTCGACCGCGGCGACCGTGGAGATCTTTTCACGCACGAGGAGCATTTGCCGCGCGAGCGTCGCGCGCGAGAGCGCGCGCAGCGTGAGGACATCCGAGCCCGACATCGCGCCCGAACACTACTCAACGCGCTTCGTCGCGCGCAACGCGTTCATCGCCGATTGCGCCGCGCGCGCGCAGAGCGTGTCCTCGCGCGGTGCGATCTCCTACGCGATGAACCGCCGCGGACCGTCCGCGGACCACGTACGAAGCTCGGCGGTCGCCTTGCCGTCGCGCAGCGCGATCACGAGGTGCGTGCGCGGCGCGCTCCCCTCCTCCGGCTCCTCTTCCGCCCACGCGCCCACGTTGATGTACGTCGCTTGTCCGTCGGCGACGGGCTTCTCGATCGGCGCGTGCGTGTGCCCCATCACGACGAACGCCGCGGGCAGAAGGCGCGCGAGCTGGCTCGCGCGTTCCGCCATCTGCTCGGCGGGATCCAAATTGCGCTGCTTCGACAAATAGCGGTGACCGAGCACCCATCCCGCCGCGATGCACGCGCTCGCGACGAAGAAGTGACCGGCGCGGATGCCGAGGATTCCGGTCACGACGAGCAGGATCGAGCACGCGAGCGCGAGCGCGAGACGATCGAGCAGCACGCTCGCGAGGATTCCGCGGATCGATCGCGTGACCGGCGGGACCTGCAGCGCGGCGAGCGCGCGGACGCGTTCGATTCCGATGCGCGTCGCCTCCGCGAGGAGCGCCATGCGCCGCTCGTGCTCTTCGCGGAGCGCGCGCGCCGACTCGCCGAGGTACTCGCGCCGCAGACGAAACAGCTCGATCACCGCCTCGAAGAAACGCACGCCGAGCTTGATCATGTTGCGCACGCCGAGGTTCATGCCGAACGCGACGTACCCCGCGATGCCCATGCGCTCGTGTCCGTTCTCGCGCAAACCCACCGTCGGGCGCACGACGTAGCGAAGCAAAATCTCGCAGAACCCGCGCGCGACGCGGCGCGGATCGAGCGGCGAGAGCGGCGCCATCAAGTTCTCCGTCGCGCAAAATGGATCGTACTGATGGCCGTGCTCGATGTACGCGACGCCGTTCCAATAGAAGAACCACGGGTTGAACTCGACGCGCGCGGAGAACTCCGCTTCGTCGATCGCGTCGCCCGCCGCGTCGAAGAGCACGCGTCGAAAATCGTTCTGCACCTCGGGCCAGTGAAGCTCCACGTCGTGATTGCCGTGGACGACGGTGAGCGGGTTTCCTCGCGCGACCATCTTCGCGAGCGCTTCGAAGACGTCGTGGTGACGCGCGGCGACGCGCCGGAGCTTCTCGCGCGCGTGATCCTGCGCGTTGCCGAGCCCGTGCTCGCGCTCTTCGTCGGTGAGCGCGGTCATCGCGGCGTCCGAATCGATCACCATCCCGATGAAGTCGATGAAGTCGCCGGCGATGACGACGCGCCAACGCTCCGCACCCTCCGGCGGCGTCGCGGCGTAGTGCTCGAGGAGCTTCACGAGATCGCGATCGATGCGCGCCGAGCGCCGCGTGTGCACGACCGCGCGATCGTTCAGGTCGCTTCCGAGATGAACGTCCGAGAACACCAACAGGGCTTCGGGGGACACGCCGTCCACGATTTCATGATGACAGGGCGCACGCCCGAACGCCCGTCACGGCTCGGTCACATCCGTAACGGAATCAATCGAGCGGGTACGGGCTGAAGCGCGCGGTGAAGCGACGCGCGAGCGAGAGCATTCCGTGTGCGGGCGCGTAGGCAGGCGGGTAAATGACGCGCGACGCACCGTGGCGAAGCGCGGAGACGATGGCGGACGCGAGCGCTTCGGGCTTTCCCGTCGGGATGGCGCGCGCAGTCCACGTCGCGGGGACCTGCGCGCGTGCGCGGCGCTCGAGATCGGACGCGACAGGCCCGGGATACACCGTGACGACGCGAACGCCGTCTCGCGCGAGCTCGATGCGCGCGATCTCGGACGCCATCGCGAGCCCAGCCTTCGCCGCGCCGTAGAAGCTCGCGCCGCGGAGCGGAACGAGCCCCGCCATGCTCGATACGTTGACGATCGCGCCGCGCCCTCTCGCGCGCATCGACGGAACCGCGAGCGACATCAGGCGCAACGGGCTCACGAGATCGACGTCGAGGAGCGCCATGCCGAGCTCCCACGACGTCGCCGCGAATGATCGCATCTCCATGAAGCCCGCGCAGTTCACGAGGAGATCGACCGGCGCGTCTTTCGTCACCGCGTTCCACTTTTCTTCGAGCGCCCGCGGCTCGCGCAAATCCCAGACGACGATGCCTTCGTCGATCGGGTTCTTGTCGACGCGCGTGACGCGCGCGCGCGGAAACTCGCGCGCGACGCGCGACGCGATCGCGGACCCGATCGCGCCCGCCGCGCCCGTCACGACGACGTGATCAAACGTTTGCATCGAGCGCGAACCACAAGACGACGAGCGGCTTCTTCCCCGCGCGCTTCGCGCACGCGGGACCGAGGAAGATCTTCGGCGCGACCTCGCGCACCTCGTCGTGGATCGCGCGGATCGCGCGCGGGTTGTCGCGGAGATCGTAGTCGAGGACGACGCACGGACGACCGTCGAGCACCGACGCGCCGACGAACGTCTCGAACGGAAAGAGCCGATGGCGCCCCGCGAGGTGCACGCGGTTGATGCCCGTCCCGCGGCGCGCGTCGAGCGCCTTGAAGCTCTTTCCGCCCCACGGAAAGCGCGCGCTCCGCGCGAACGCGCCGAGCGCGTTTTCGATCCAGCGCACGGCGAGCATGCGTCCCTTCAAGTCGCCGTCGAGCGCGTCGAGCGACGGCACCGTGCCCGCGTCGTAAATCTCGCCGAGATCGCGCGACGAGAGGCGCGCGAGATCGTCGAGCGAGGTGATCTCGGTCGCGCGCTTCTGCGCGGCCGATGAAGGCTCCCGGTGCGTCCGTCGGTCGACATGCGTCTCGTGCGTCTCGTGCGTCATCGCGACTTCCTTTCCGAAGATTCACATACGAATGCGTATGTGAGCTTGAGTTTTCACATACGGGCGCGTATGTCAAGAGACGCGGTGCCGAAAAAGAGGATTTCACGCGACGAAACCAAGCAGAGGACGCGCGAAGCGCTCGTGAGCGCGGCGACGCGTCTCTTCGCCGAGCGCGGGTTCGACGCGCCGAGCCTCGACGACATCTGCGATCGCGCGGGGTTCACGCGCGGCGCGTTCTACGTGCACTTCCGCGATCGCGACGACCTCGTCACGGCGGTCGTGCAGCGCGTGGGGCGCGCGTTCCTCGACGCGCTCCTCGGGACGGAGGACGACGATCTCGGCGCCATCGCGCACCGCTTCGTCGCGGCGATGGCGAGCGGCGCGTATCCACTGACGAAGAAGGGCGGCATTCGTCCGTATCAACTGCTCGACGCGTGCGCGCGCTCACCCGCGATTCGCAAGGAGTACGTCGGGCTCGTCGAGGAGACCATCGCGCGCCTCGCGAGCGCGACGAAGAAGGCGCAAAGAGAAAAGAAGGTGCGCGACGATCTCCCCGCGAAGGGCGTGGGTTTGCTGCTCGTCGCGTCGGTCATCGGCGTGCAGACGCTGCTCGATCTCGAAGTGCCCGTCGACGTCGGCGAGAGCGCGCACTTCGCGCTTCGGCTCTTGGCTCCGCGACTTCGATAGACTGAAGCGATGCACCTCGCGTCGCTCGTCCTCACCGCGCTCGTCGCGCTGCTCCACGTGTATTTTTTCGTGCTCGAAATGTTCTTGTGGGCGACGCCGTTCGGCCAAAAGACATTTCAGCGAACGAAAGAAGAACAAGAAGCGACGAAGGTGCTCGCCGCGAACCAAGGTCTCTACAACGGCTTCCTCGCCGCGGGGCTCGCGTGGTCGATCGCGACGCAGGAGGGGTCGGTGCGCGTGTTTTTTCTCGCGTGCGTCGTCGTCGCGGGACTTTATGGCGGGGCCACCGCGTCTCGAAAAATCTTCTTCGTCCAAGCACTTCCGGGCGCTCTCGCGCTGGCCTCGACCATCGTCGCGCGCCTCTGATAGCTTCGTTCGTCCATTCCGAGGAGGACGCCCATGCCGCGCTACGAGTTCAAAGAAGGATCGTCGAACAAGTTCTGGGAGATCACGCTCGACGGCTCGTCGTTCACGACGAAGTACGGAAAGATCGGCACCGACGGTCAAGAGACCATCAAGGAATGGGACGACGACGACAAGGCGAAGAAGGAATACGACAAGCTCGTCGCCGAGAAAGTGAAGAAGGGCTACAAGCTCGTCGGCAACGGCGGCGGCGCGAGCGCGAAGCCCGTGGCGGCGAAGAAGGCCGTCTTCGAAGACGAAGGCGACGACGAAGAGGAAGAGGAGAAGCCGAAGGCGAAGGCCGCGAAGTCGAGCGGCGGCGGCAACGGCAAGTCGCGCCACTTCGAGTTCGTCGAAGGCTCGTCGAGCAAGTTTTGGGAGATCACGCTCGACGGCTCGTCGTTCACGACGCGCTTCGGCCGCATCGGCACGTCGGGTCAGGAGTCGCTGAAGGAATGGGACTCCGCGGACAAGGCGAAGAAGGAGTACGACAAGCTCGTCGCCGAGAAGGTGAAGAAGGGCTACGTCGAAAAATAGCGGGACGCGTTCCCTTCAGTCCTGCGGCGTCTGCGACATCTCGAAGTGGATCGTGGCGTTCGGCAGGTCCCCGTGGTGCACGAACGACGTCACCGCGGCTCCGTTCAACGTCACGCTCGTCGGAAACCGCGTGAGCACGCTCGCGGCGGGCGCGTCGATCGTGATCGGCGCGCCGCCGCTCGGCGTGAGCACCGCGTGCGTCATCAGCGGGCTCCCGAGCACGTACGTGTCCGTGCCTGGAACGGGATAAAAACCGAGCGACGCGAAAATGTAGAACGCGCTCATCGTGCCGCTGTCGTCGTTGCCGGGGAGCCCCGCGGGGCCCTCGTCGTAGCTCGTCGTCGTCGTCCAGCGGAGCCAGCGGCCCGCGCGCGTCATGTCGCCGACGGCGCCGAACACCCAACCCGAAAACAAATCGGGCTCGTTCGACGCCCAGTAGTAGGGCTGCGGAAGGAAGTTCGCCTTGCCCGTGCACGCGAAGCGCGTGAAGAGCTGCTCGACGCGTCCGAGGATCACCGGGCGCGTCATCGTCGCCGCGAGACCCGCGACGTCGAACGGCACCATGAAGTCGTACTGCCACGCGCTGCCTTCCGTGTACGGACCGCCGATGAGCGTGGGATCCTCCGCGGTCATCGTTCCGTCCTTCGCCTTCGGGAAGAAGAAGCGCGACGTCGGATCGTAGAGCGCGCGCCACGCGCCTTGCGCGCGCGTCGTGAACTGCGATGCGTCCGCGTCGTTCATCGCCGCGCCCCAATTGCCGAGCGCCGCGTCGGCCGCGGCGTACTCGAGCGTCTTCGACACCGAAGACGTCTGGCTGTCGTCGATCGGGATGTACCCGAGCGTCAGCCAATCTTGGACGTCGTCGCGTCCGCCTTTCGGGAGCTGCGTGGTCGCTTGCGTCTTCGCGATTTGATAACCGCTCGTCGCGTCCCAAGTGCGAACGCCCTTCACGTACGCGTCCGCGAGCGCGATGGTCGCGCCGTCGCCGATCATCCCGCCTGACTCGCCCGTTCCGATCGGCCAGCGCGGAAGAAACCCCGCGTCCTTCCCCATCTGCACGAGGCTCGCCATCATGTCGCTCGCGTCGTCGGGATAGAGCAGCACGAGCAGCGGATCGAGCGTGCGGTACGTGTCCCAGAGCGAAAAATCGGTGAAGTAGCGAAAGCTTGCAGAATGCACGTTTCCGTCGATGCCGCGGTAGGACCCGTCGACGTCGCTCGCGACCGTCGGCATCTGCGCGGTGTGGTAGAGCGCGGTGTAGAAGAGCTTGCGCTCGTGATCGCTGCGCGCCGTGATCTGCGCGCGCTCGAGGCGCGTCTCCCACGCGGCCGACGCGTTTTGTTTCGCGAGGTCGAACGTCGTGTCCTCGGCGGCGAGGTTTTGCTCCGCGTGCGCGACGTCGACGAGCGAGAGCCCGACGTGCGCTTCGATCACGGTCTGCGACGGATCGAAGTGGAGGTACGCGCCGACGTCGTCGCCGGTTTGCGACGTGCTCGAGTCGGTGAGCGCGCCGTCGAGGTACGTGCCGTACGTCGTGAAGGGCTGCGAGAATCGCGCAGCGAAGTAGAGATCCATTCCGCCGAACGCGCTCGAGTACTGACCGACGACGTGCGCGACGCCGCTCACCTCGTCGTTCGTGGGATCGATCGTGACCGTGCCGCTCGTCACGCTCGTGCCGTCGGAGATGAGGTGCCCGGCGTCGACGATGACGACCTCGTCCGCGTTCGCGGGGAACGTGTAGCGGTGAAACGCGACGTGCGTCGTCGCGGTGAGCTCGACTTGGATGCTCGTGTCGTCGAGCGTGACGCTGTAGTAGCCGGGGCTCGCGGTTTCGTTCGCGTGCTGGAATTTCGATCCGTGGCCGCGCGTCGCGCACTTGCTCGCGTCCATTCCGATCGTCGGCATCAGCGCGGTGCCGCCGTAGTCCGCGATGCCCGCGCCGTGAAGGCGGAACATGCTGAAGCCGTCGATCGTGTCGTCGCCGTACGAATAGCCGGAGCAATGGAGGAACGACGCGGCGCCGCCGAGGTACGAGGTGTCCGGTCCGGGGCGCGCCATGCCGAATGGAACTTGCGCGCCGGGGTACGTCGTTCCGACCGCCCAACCTTCACCGCCCGTGCCGACCATCGGATCGACCCACTGCACGAGCGGCGTGGGCGTGTCCGTCGCGGGCGAGGACGAATCGTCTTGCACGGAGTCGAGCGGATCGCACTCGACGTCGTCGCCGTCGACGCCGACGATGTCGGGGGGCGGCGCGGGCGGCGCGGACGACGAGCACGCGACGATCCACGCGAGCGCGGAGAGAAGACGAACCCTCACGCGACGAGTTTACGACATCGCCCGGTCGCGCGCTCCGCGTTCGTGATCACTTCTCGGTCGCGACGAGCTTTCCGGTCGTGTCGCGGATTTCGATCGGTCCCCAACCGAGCGCCTTGAGCGAAGGCTTCAGCTTCGACCAATCGCCGACGACGATCGCGCGCGTGCGATCCGACGCGAGGCGCGCGTGCGCGAGCGCTCTGATCTCGTCCGGCGTGACCGCTTGGACGCGCGCGGCGAGCCCGGCGAGCGCGTCCTCGGGAAGCCCGTACTCCGCGATGGTCGCGACGAGCTCCGCGCCTTCGATCGCGGTCTCGGTGAGGCGTGGGATCTGCCGCAGGTAGAGCGCCTTCTTTTCGTCGAGCTCCTCGGCGGACGGCGCGGTCTGGCCGAGCGCCTCGAATGCTTTGTCGATCGCGGCGAGCGCGTCCGCCGTGTGCTCGGCGGGCACGCCGGAGCTCCAGTAGAACGTCGACTCGCCGCGCCGCATCTCGTGGTGCGTCGCGCCGCCGAGCGACCACGCGTTCTTCTCGACGATGTCGCGCGTGATGCGGCTCGAACGGTGCGCGCCGAGGATTTCGTCGATGAGCTGCATCGCGTACCAGTCGCTCGACGCGCGCGACGGAGCGAGCCCGCCGAATCGAATTTCGGATCGCACCGAGCCCGGTCGATCGACGACGACGACGCGCGCGCCGCCGAGCCAGTTGACCGCGGCGAGCGGCGCCGCGTGCGGATGGTTGCGCGCGCGAAAGCTCGCGAACGCGCGCTGCACGTGATTCAAGGTCGCCGCGTCGATCGCGCCCGCGAGCGACACCGTGGTCGTCGCGGGGTCGGCGAGCTCCTCCCAGATGCGTTGCACCTCGGCGTGAGCCACCGTCGCGCTTCCGTCGAGCACGACGGTCGATCGCGCGTACGGGTGCGTGTCGCCGTAGATCGCGCGCACGAACGCGCGCGCCGCGAGCGTGTCGGGCGATTCGCGCGCGGTCTGTCCTTGTTCGACGAGCTGAAGGAGCTCGAACCCGAGCGTGAGCTGATCGAACTCGGGGTGCATCACGACGTCGGCGATCGTGTCGATGCACGCGTTCATGTCGTCCGCGGGCATCCACATCTCGACCGCGACGACGTCGGGCTCGGTGTACGTCGACCACGTCGCGAAGCGCTTCTCGAGGACGCGGCGGAGCGCGTGCGCGTCCTCGGTCGGCGTGCCGCCGAACATCGACTTGACCATGAGGCGCGCGACGGCGGCGCGCTCGGTCGGAAACGCCGCGAACCCCGCGAACGACACACGCATCGCGAACATCCCGCCGCCCACGTTCGCGCTGAGAATGCGAAGACCGCTCGCGAGCTTCGTCACCTTCACGTCGGGCATCACGAAATTCGCGGGAGGACCGAGCTCCGGCTCGTGCTCGCGAAAATGCGGATCGATCGTCGCGAGCGGCGCGACGGACGAAGACGCGCTCGGCGCGATCGACGCGCTCGACGCGGACGGCTTCGTGCGCTGCGCGATCGGTTTTTGCGCCGCGCCGCACGCGACCATCGCGAGCGCGATCGACGCCTGCTTCCACCGCTTCATCGCACCGTCCGTTTCACGAGGCGGCCCGCGACCGGCGCCGTCGTGCTCGGCGCGACGAGCTCGACGACGCGTTTGTCGAGCGGCAAGTACTGTTGCGCGGCGCGCTGCACGCGCGGCGAGTCCGTCTCGAACCTGTGCATGTCGGTCTGCCAATAGTCCGCGGTGCCCGTACGAATCGCCCACTGCGCGAGCTGGCGCGAGCGATACATCGAGCCCTCCATCGAGAGCGTCGGGATGGTGAGCGCGGAGGCGAGCGAGCCGTCGAGATCGTCCTGATCCGGCGCGCTGACGCTCTGAAGATCGCGGAGCACGTCGTCGATCGCCGCCGCGACCTCTTGCGCGGTGTGCTTCGGCGTCGCCGTCGCGGTGATCGTGAACGTGGAGCCGTAGCGATGCGAGGTTTGTCGCGCGGTGATCTCGCCGGCGACTTTGAGCTTCGTGATGAGCTCCCAACTGAGTCGCGCGATGCGATAGCCGTGGAGGATGTTGGCGACGACGTCGAGCTCCGCGTCGCCGAGTTGAAACTGCGGCGGCGTCGGCCACGTCATGCGCACGACGGGGCGCTCGACGCGCGAATCGATGTCGAGCACGACTTCGTGCTGCAGCGTGACGAGCGGGATGGTCCGCGGCGGCGGCGCGACGCCGCCCGGAATCGACGCGAACCATTTGTTCGCGAGCTCGAGCGCGCGCGCGTACGTCACGTCGCCGACGATCGAGAGCACTGCGTTCGACGGAATGAAGTACTTGTCGACGAACGCGGACACCTCCGCGACGGACAAGCTCGCGAGCTTCGCTCCGTCGTCCGCGTGGAGCGTGTGCCTGTAGGGGTGGCCGCTCGGATAAATCTCGGTGGGCGCGAGCTCGATCGCGAGGCCGAGCGGCGAGTTCGCGACGCGCGTGGCGCGCTCCGACGAAATCAGATCGACGGAGTGTTTGATGAGCGCGTCGTCGAGCGCGGGCTTGAAGAAACCCATCTGATCGCTGAGGAGCCAGAGCGCTTTCTCGAGCGCGTTCGTGGGCACGGTCATCGCGAACTCGGTGTCGTCGGGGTTCGTCTCGTGGTCCCAACGTCCGCCCGCGCGATCGATCACGTCGTCGAGCCCGTTCTCGGGGACGTGCTGCGTCTTGTGCGCCATCGCGAGCAAGACCACTTCGCTCATGCCGTTGCGCCCGTCGGGGTCGTCGCCTTGTCCGACGTCGTAGCGCACCGACACGGACACGACGGGCACGCGATGGTTCTCGTCGACGACGACGCGCAGCCCGTTGGCGAGCTTCGTTTGCTGGAGCTGGGTGTCCGACGCGCGCGCGCGCGGCGCGAGAGCGACGACGACACCTGCGAAGATCAGCGCTGTTCGACGCATCGTGCGAATCCTATCCGAGCGCGACACCGAGCGCGCGACCGATGCCGAACGTGACGGCCGCGGTCGCGACGCCGATGGCGAGCTGACGAAATCCCGAGATCCAAACGGAGCGGCGCGTGAACACCGAGATGAGAGCGCCGAGCAAGAACAAGACGATCGCGCTGACGAGTACGCTCGCCGCCACGGCCGCGTTCCCGCGGAGCGCGAAAAAAGAGAGCACGGGGAAAATCGCGCCGAGCGCAAAGAGGAAGAACGACGTGATCGCCGCGGTCCACGGCGAGCCTCCGAGATCGTCGGGATCGATGCCGAGCTCTTCGCGCGTGAGCACGTCGAGCGCGCTCTTCGGATCGGACACGAGGCGCGTCGAGAGCTCCTTCGCTTCGTCCGGCGGCAAACCGCGCGCTTCGTAAATCAACTGCAGCTCCTCGCGCTCCTCTTCCGGCGCGTCCGCGATCTCCGCGCGCTCGGTTCCGATTTCGCGCGCCGCGAGCTCGCGCGAGCTCGTCACGCTGATCCACTCGCCGAACGCCATCGAGAACGCGCCCGCGACGAGACCCGCGAGACCCGCGACGAGCACGGCGTGACCGCTCGCCGAAGAAGCGCCCGCGACGCCCATCACGAGCGCGAGGTTCGAGCACAGCCCGTCGTTCGCGCCGAGCACCGCCGCGCGCAGCGCGTTTCCGCCGAAGCGGCTGTGGCGTCCTTCGATGCGCGCGACTTCGCTCCCGGGCGTGCCCGTCGTGCGCGACACGAGGATCGATTGGAGCACGCGCGCGTGCGTGCGTTCTTGCGCGACCATCTTCGTGCCCGAAGTCTCCGGGTGCGCGAGGTACGAGTTGCGATCTTTGTATTCGCGCTGCGCGACCGTCGGGAGGATGGTCTGCGCGCCGAATCGACGCGCCGTCCACGAGAGCACGCGCGCGCGCCAGCTCGGCGCCCGCGCGGGGACCTGCGCGTTCGCGGCGCGAAGCTTCTCTTCCCAAAACGTCGCGTGCTTGTCTTCCATCGCGGCGAGCTCGCGGTACACGCGCGCGACCGCTTCGTCCGGCTCACCCGCCGCCATCGCGCGGTACTGATCCGCGCTGTCGATCTCGTCTTGGAAATTTTCGCGGTAGCGTCGTACGTCGTCCGAGCTCACGCCGTCCGATTTCGCACGAAACGCGCCATCGGTCCGACGAAAACGGCGAAGCACGCGATGGATCCGAGCGCCGCGGGCAAAAACCCGACGAGCGATTTCACGGTTTCCCAGCGTCCCCACGCCATCCACGCGTGCCACTCGCCGCAGTGCGCGCCGACGAAGCTCGGTTGCGTCACGAAATCGAACGCGCTCCACCCGAGCCACACGGACGCGATCGCCGACGCGAGCATCACGAAGAGCCCGACGATTTTTCCGCTCGCGGACGCCGCGGTGCCGATCGCGAGGAGGATCGCGAGGCAGAGCGCGCCAGCGCGAAGGCTCGGCGTCGTCCAGCTCGCGTCCATGCACGCGTAGTAGACGAGCATCGCGACGCCCGCGACGTTGAGCGAGAGCGACGCGGCGAGCACGTGCATTGTCGGATGATCGAAGTGCCAGTGCGGCGCGCGCTCGTCGTAGAAGGCGCGCATCTTCTTTCCGAGGAGCAGCGCGAAGATCCCGACGAACGCGGCGAGCTGCGCGACACCGAACCAAAACCCTCCCACTTGGCGGAAGTACCCGAAGTACGCCGCGATGTTCAGAAGTCCGGCGAGACCGATGCCCATCACGTATCGACGCGCCCAAAACGTCGGACGCATCAGCACGAACGCGCCGATCGCGCAGCCGATCGCGTACACCGCTTCGACGTAACGAAACGGCGCGTCGAGTCGAAGCGCGCCGAGCCCGTGAAGGACGGCGTAAGCGAGAAGACCCACGGAAACGACGATGCGGCGCGCGAGGATCATGGCGACGGTCTCCCTCGTCGTTCTACGTGCGTGAACGGAAAAAGATTCCCGTCACTGCGTCTCCACGACGATCGTCGCGGTGTCGCCCGACGGAGGCGCGAGGATGCGCACGCCGGGCGCGTCGAAGTCGTACCGGCAATCGCCGCACGACACCGCAGCCGGCGCGAACGCGGGCGGGACGGAGATGAGCGTCGGCGCGTCGATGGAGGAGTCCGGCGCGTACGTGAGCGTCAGCGTGTGGGCGTTCGAATCCCATGCATACTGCACGTTTTTCCCCGCGACATTTTGCGGGTACGGGCGCGTGACGATGGAGACGATGGCGGGCTTCTCGGAGCCGTCGGAGTTGAGCAGACCGTAGCTGTCGTCGCCTTCGTCGTAGCTCCAGTACGTCGCGCCGCCGCGCGCCGCGTCGATCGCGTCGAGCTCGCACGTCATGTAGTCGGTCGCGCCCGACAAGTTCGTCGGCGTTCCGTACTCGCCGATCCAGAGCGCGGCGCCGAGCATCGTCGCTTCGCTTCGCAGCGCTTGTGCGTTCTCTGCGATGAGCGGGCAGTCGCTGTCGTCGAACGCGTTGCCCTGCTCGGCTTGCGAATCGTACGAGTGCGGCGCGTAGACGACGTTGCCGTACGTCGGCGGCGTGAGCCCCGTCGGCAATCCCAAGTTGCGCGACGCGCCCGGCTCGGTGAACGCGATCCACTGCGGCGCGATCGCGCGCACCGCGGGGACGATGCGCTCGTAGAACGGCGCGAGCGTGTCCGCTTCGTAGCCGTTGATTCCTTCGCTTCCCCAACCGGGCTCGTTGAGCGGATCGAAGCCGATGACGTTCGGATATTTCCAGAGGTGCGCGGCGACGTGCTGCCACGCGAGGATGAACTCGTTCGTGACGGAGTCGTCGTGGTAGAGCCCGTCGACGCACGCTTCGACGTTGGGATCGAGGTTGCCGAAGAACCACGGCGTCGTCGGAACGAACGCCTGATAGTGCGACGCGTCGCACGACCACTTCGGCGCGCCGTCACCGCCGACGAATCCTTCGCCGTACAAATCTTGGTGCATGTCGACGATCACGTAGACGCCCGCGGCTTGTCCCCACTGCACGCGCGCCTCGAGCTCGCTCAAATAATTTTCGTCGAACACGCCGCGCTCCGGCTCGATCGCGGCCCAGGTCGTGATGAGGCGCATCGCGTTCATGCCCCACTCGTTCGACATGCGTGCGATGTCGGGCGCTTGTTGGAATCCGAAATACGGCGGCTCTTTGTCCGCGCCCGCCATGTTCGCGCCATGAAGAATGAGCACGCGTCCGTACGCGTCGTGCAGGTCCCCGTCATGGACGGAGAACGGCGGCGGATCGCCGTGCTGACACGCGATCGCGAACGCGCCGGCGACGAGGAGGTTGCGCGCGTTCATGCAACGAAGCGTACAGCGCGGCTCAGAACGTGACGAGCGCTCTCGACGGAAGCGCGAAGAGCGTGACGCCGAGCGGCGAGAGAACGAGCGCGAAGCTGTCGAGGATGAGGCCCGCGGCGAGCGCGGGTGCGCCGTTGGGCGGCGACGGGCACGGCGACGATACGCACGCGATGTTGTCGCCCGAGAGCTGCAAGTTGAACGCGCCCCAGAGCGCGAGCGACGAACCGAGCACGGTGAGCACGCCGCCCGCGATCATCAACCCGATGCCTGCGCTCCGCGACGACCGATAAGCCATCTTCCCTCGAACGCGGTAATCGCCAGGCAAGACGAGCTTGAACGGGTCGGTCGGAACGACGTTCGCGCCGCTCAATCGAAACGTGCCCGCAAGAACGATCTCCGAGCACGGTCCGACGCACACGCGAATCCAGTCGCCGTGCTCTTGACGCTCGAGCGTCTCGTTCGTCGTCAGCGTGACGGACACGTTTCCGTCGGGCTCCGCGCGAGCGTGCGACGCGAGGAGCACGATGATCGCGGCGAGCGCGGCGCGCATCGATGAAGCGTAGCGGATCGGAATCATCCCTTCGCGACGCGCTCGAGCAACTCCACGTCCATCACGTCTTGCGGGCGCGCTGATGCCTTCTTGTTCGTGATGAGATCGTTCAAAGCGATGACGCGAACTTCCGCGTCGCCCCACTTGGTGATCACCGCGTGCGCGAACACATCGTCGGTCGAAACGCCGTCGATGCGTCGCAGCAAGTCGACCCTCAGCGGAGGTTGTCCGAGATAGACGATATCGTCTTCGGCCATCGAGCGCGTCGCATCCACGACGTTGCGCGGCGCGCCGAATCGCGTGAGCGCGGCGGCGGCGCGCTCGAGATTGGGGCCAGCGCGGAGCAGCAGGTCGATGTCTTTCGTCGCGCGTGGGCGCGCGTGGAACGCGACCGCATGTCCGCCGACGATGACGAACTCAACGCCCTCGGCGGCGAACGCCGCCAACAGATCGGTCCAATCGCGGGGCAGGTTCATCGCTCCCTCCCATCAAGCGCAAGTCTTCCATCAACTCCCAAACCGCAGAAACTCGCGTCTCGGGAGTGGCGCGCAGCCAGAACTCCAAGTCTGCCGCCTCCATCTCCGCGTAGGAGTGCGCGACGCCGCCGCGCCATCGCTTGCGTCGCTCTTCTGCGCGTCGCTCGAAATCGGACTCCACACGCTCAGTCTATCATCAAGCTCGCGGGTAGACGTGCAGTCTGCTGTCAGTCGATCCACTTCACACCCGCGGGTTGCTCGAACGCTTCCGTGTTCGGGACGGCGTTCGTCCACTGCGAGAAGCGCACGGTCTTGTGATCGGGATGACGAATCGCGCCGCGCACGTAGATGCGCGCGCCGACCGCGAAGACTTCGTCGGCGACGTGCGGGCGACCCGCGCGCGCGAGACCCGCCGCCTGCGCGATGCCCGTGCGACGACGAATCACCTTCGCGTCGATCAAGTCGCGCGCGAGCACGCTCGCGTCCGGCGCCATGAAGAACCACTCGCCCTGACGCTTCACGCGCGCGTCGCTCGCGACTGGACGAAGCACGCGATGCGCCGCCGCGACGTTCGCCGCCGCGCGCGGGAGCTGCGCGATGAAGAGATGCGACTCGTCCATCCCGCAAAGGAAGTGACGCTTGCGCTCCGTCGTGAGCTGCTCGATCACGCGCACGCGTTTGTCTTCGTAGACGACGCGAACGTTCGGAGGCACGGGCTGAAACTTCGAGACCGTCGCTTCGAAGCGGCGGCGCGGCTCGTGCACCATCAAGAGGAGCTGGCGCTCTCTGCGATCGAAGCTCGTCACTTCGACGCGGTTGCTCGGAGCCCCGCGGTAGATGCGGAACTCTTCGTCGCCGCGGCGCGTCCGCGCGATGTCCATCTGAACGACCGCGACCGTGCCTGCGCGATCGCGCGCGCGTTCAATCGGCTCGTTCGTGACGGCGCATGCGAGGTTCGCCGCGCGAAAGCGCTCTTCCAAGAAATCCATTGGCGCGGACCGACGCGCGCGCGGCATCACACCGGACGAGAAACGAAGCAATTTTCGCGGTCAGCTCGCGGCGCAACCGGCGTCGGTTCTTGACAGCGTCCTCCGCGGGAGTAAGTTCCCGCCCGAAGTTGGGTCCGCTTTGGCGAACCCGTGACGCGCGGTGGAGCAGCCTGGTAGCTCGTCGGGCTCATAACCCGAAGGTCGTAGGTTCAAATCCTACCCGCGCAACCAATCCGGAGCCTTTTCGGCTCATCTCGACGGCTGACTTTTGGCGTCGCGCCGAAATCGAAGCCGAAACTCCCGGCGTACCGAGAAGCTCGTCAGGCAACGATGGGAAGACCTCCCCGAATCCATCGCCGAATCCTTCCGCCTCGCTCACGTAGAGCATCGTTGTCTTGACGTCGCGGTGCCCGCAAGCGCGCATCAACTTGGCTGGCGAATCGCCACGTACAGCGCGCCACGTGATTCCCGTGTCGCGCGTCGCGCGCCGGAAGTCGATCGCGATGCGCGTCGCGTCGGCCGTGAAGAGATCGCGCGCTTCGATGTTCGCGCGTTCGAGAGCGGGACCAAGGTAGCGACGAAGCATTCGCGGCAAGCGTGACTCGCTCGGCATCGTTACGATCCGCCCGCGTCCGTTTGACTCGCGTTTCATTGCTTCGAGAAGTGGGCGCAAGTTCGACTCGATCGGTACTCGCCGCGTCGTTCCCGTCTTCGTGTGCTTGATGCGTCCGCGATCCGTCGAGTGCATCGCGAGCGCGCGATGAACTAGCACGACGCCTTCGTCGATGCGCACGTCCTCCCATTCGAGCGCGGCGAGCTCTTGCGGGCGCAGGTAGAGGAACGTTGCAACGGCGAGCAGCCGACGCCACGCGAGCGGGATGCGATCGTCACGCACGAACGCGAGGAACATCGACGGCCACAAGAACGGTTTCGCTTTTTCGTGACCGCGATCGGGACCTTCGACGTCCGCACAGGGATTGTCGGCGCGTACGCGAAGCTCTCGACACTTTGATCGGCACGCGTCGCGGAACATCTTCGTGACGATCCCGAAGTTGTTCACGCCCGTCTTCCAGGCGATGTCGCCCGCGCGCACCTTGCCGTCGAGGAGGTCGCGGAGCGTCTCGATCTCGTCGCGCGTCACGTCGGACATCGCACGCGTCGCCATCGCACCGAGATACTTCTTGAGGATCGCGCGATCTCGGCTCGCGCTTTCGAGCTTGAGAACGTGCTCGCGATAGTCGCACCAACGCTGAGCGTACTCACCGACCGTCTCGGCTTCGTCATCGTCGACGGCAAAGTGTCCACGCTCGACCACGATTGGAAGCAGCGCGCGCGCGTCCTCGGGTGTCGTTCCCGGATCGAAGCGAACGAGCTTGCGCTTGCCGTTCGCCTTCGTGATGCGCACGCCGAGCGGCTGCGTTTTCGTTTTGGGATCGACCCACACGATCGAGCCCGTTCGCGGACGTCCCCTCTTTGCTATGTTCTTCGTCATCGGAGCTTCCTCTCCGGTCACGCCCTCGGCCGTTACCAGCGGCGCGGGGGCTTTTCTTTCTAACGCCCCACGTCTCGTGATGTCTTCTCGAACGGTTGCTCGTTTGCAATTTCATGCAGTTAGGTCGCCCACGAGGCAGCTCGATCACTCGTGTTGCCAACTCGACGTGGTTTCCGAACATTTCTGTGCTCGGCTAGGGGGCTGTTTCATCGTCCTTTCGAGTAGTTAGCTCACGTCGCACCAACACGGCGGGCTCGCACGTGGAAAACGTGTTCAAGCATTTCTAACCTTGCGGCTGATGCGCACTTGAAAGGCGTGAGCGCCGCACGACGCACAGCATGCGTCACGTTTCCCGAGCGCCACGAAGCCGCGCGACGCCTGCGTCGTGCGCGTCGCGTCGAGCGCCTTGTAGAGCTCGGCGTACAACTCGGGCGCGAGCTTCTCGCCGTCGCTGTTGATGTCCTTTGTGACGTACTTGATCACCTCGTACGCACCACGCTCGCCGTCGGCTACCTCTCGAACATCGACGACAGGCACGACGTCGGTGTGATGGCCGGCACGCTGGAGCGCACGCCTCCACCAGGCGAAGGTCCGCCAAACGACAGGCCCCGAGTACACGGTTCGCTTCAACTTGTATCGCTCCGTCGAGATCATGGGCGCCGCCGCGCCGGGATACAGCTCGGGCCAAGCGCTCGCTGCGCTCGAGGAGGTCGCGAGCACGACGCTCCCGTCGGACATGGGCTACGCGTGGAACGGCATGTCGTATCAGGAGAAGACCGCCGCCGGCGGCTCGGCCCGCGTGCTCGGGCTATCGCTCGTGTTCGTCTTCTTGATCCTCGCGGCCCTCTACGAGAGTTGGTCGCTGCCGTTCAGCGTGCTCTTGAGCACGCCGTTCGCGGTGCTCGGCGCGTACGCCGGTTTGTTCGCGCGAAGATTCGACAACAACGTCTACGCGCAGATCGGCCTCGTCATGCTCGTCGGCCTCACGGCGAAGAACGCGATCTTGATCGTGGAGTTCGCCAAGGACCAACTCGCGAGTGGCAAGAGCGTCGTCGATGCCGCGCTCGAGGGCGCGCGCCTGCGTCTGCGTCCCATCTTGATGACGTCGTTCGCGTTCATCCTCGGGTGCGCGCCGCTCTGGATCGCCGACGGCGCTGGTGCGGCTGGACGACGAATGCTGGGCACGGTCGTGATCGCCGGAATGCTGATGGCGACGCTGCTCGGCGTGTTCGTCGTGCCGGCGCTCTTCGTTCTTGTGGAGCGTCCGGCGTCGCGAACGGGCGCGGTCCTCGACACTCGTGCACATGCGCCTGCCGAGTAGATAACGCTACCAGTAGATTGTACGAAGGCTTTCGGCCAGTGCGTCGAACACTTGGGGTGAATAGACCTTGCTCACACAACCTTCAGCGTCTCGCTCTGGGCTGCGCGGCACTTCTTGTCGGCGCCGTATTTCCACGACGGACGTGCACCGGACCTCGACACCGTCTTGCACTCCGCGATGGGAGAAGCCTCGCTCCTCACGGATGCGCAACGCTCCGACGTCATCGCGTTCTTGCGCAGCCTGTGATTCTCGTGATCACGCCGACGCTGACCGGCGGCGTACGGCGATCCAGCGGACTTTCTGCACGAAGTTTGCCGCGCAATTCTGGCCTCTAACGCGTTTTCTTTTGGCGACGGCTCCAACCGGTCATCGTTCTTGATACGCTCGCTTCTCGATTGACCGAAGCGAAAGCAAGCATCGACGGCAAGTATCAAATCGTTCGCAAACTCGGCGAAGGCGGCATGGGCGCGGTGTACGAAGCGAAGCACACCGGCACGCTGCGACGCGTCGCCGTGAAGGTGATCGTCGGCGAGTCCGTGAAGAAAGGCGCGGAGGTGATCGACCGCTTTCAACGCGAGGCGCGAGCTACGGGGGCGATCGAGTCACAGCACATCGCGATGGTGTTGGATACGGGAACCGACGACGGCGATCCGTATCTCGTGATGGAATATCTGAGTGGTGAGGATCTCGCCGCCGCGATCGCGCGGCTCGGGCCAATCGAGCCGACCACAGTGAAGCGCATCATCGCGCAAGCCGCGATGGGTTTGATGAAGGCCCATGAAGCGGGCGTCACGCACCGCGACATCAAACCAGCCAACTTGTTTCTCGCGGAGCGAGACGGCGATATCGTCGTGAAGCTGCTCGACTTCGGCATCGCGAAGATTCGCGTCGACGTGACGAGCAGCGAGAATCGAGAGTTGACGAAGACCGGCGCGGTGCTCGGCTCGCCGCTTTACATGTCGCCCGAGCAAGCGCGCGGCGACAAGACGCTCGATCACCGAACGGATTTGTGGTCCCTCGGCGTCGTCATGTACGAGGCGCTCACGGGGCGCACGCCACACGGCGATGTGGACACGATCGGTGGTCTCATCCTGGCGATCTGCTCGAAGTCCGCGCCGCACATCCAGAACGTCGCGCCGTGGGTCGACGCGCGCACCGCGGAGATCGTGCACAAGGCACTCGCGCTCGATCCGAACGACCGTTTTCAGTCTGCGGAGGAGATGCTCGGAGCGCTCCGCGCGGAGCTCCCATCGGGCACGAGCCTCAACGCATCGATGCTCACGGCGGTGTCCGTGGAGGCGAAGTCGAAAGTCGAGTCGAAGATCGACATCGGTCTCGCGGCGACCGCGCCACTGCATTCGTCTCCCGCGCTCGCGCAGTCCGGCGCGCGCACGACGGGCGGCGTGTCGAATCCGGCAATCGCACCTGCATCGTCGTCATCGTCGCGTTACGTGGTCGGTGGCGCAGTCGTCGCGCTGATCGTCGGCGGCGTGATCTACATGAGCGTCAACAAGTCGAGCGCGTCGAGCGTCACGTCGCATGCCGCGACTGCCGCAATCGAGACGTCGGCCGCGATGAGCGCGAACGCTGCGCCGAGCGCAACGTCGATTGTTGCGGTCCTCGTGCCACCATCCGCCACGGTTCAAGTCGATGGCGTCGCTGCACCGAGCAAAGACGGTCTCGTGATGATCAGCGGCGCGCTCGGAAGCACGCACAGCGTCCGCGTCGCTGTCGGAACGATCGAGATCACACGCGAGGTTGCGATCACACAATCGGGTGCCGTGCCTGCACGAATCGATCTCGCGCCTGCATCGTCTCAAACCGCGACTTCGGCGAAGGCTCACGTTCCTGCGACGACGACGGCTGTCGCGGCGCCCACGTTCGATCGGAAGTTTCAGTGAGATGCCGCGCGGCGCTCCTCGCCGTGCTCCTCGGTTCCACCATCGCGCGCGCGGATGACGAAGCCGGCGCGCTCGCGCACTTTCGCATCGGTCTCGATCTCGTCGATCGCCGAGCGTGGGATTCAGCGCTCGCGGAGTTCTTGCGGTCGGAGGGACTCCATCCGACGCGCGCGGCGTTCAAGAACGCGGCGCTCTGTCTGCGCGAGCTTGGGCGGTTCGACGAAGCGCTCGACGCCTACGAACAGCTCGTCACGCGGTTCGGGTCGGACGCCGAGATTGCGCAGGCCGAAGCGGCGGTCACTGCGCGGATTGCGACGCTCCACGTCAACGCGCCGACCGGCGCAACGATCACGATCGACGGCCGCGTGCGCGACGCGACGAAAACCATTCGTGTCACAGCCGGCGCGCACACGCTCCGAGCACATGCAGAAGGTTATGCGCCTTACGAATCAAAGGTCACAGTCGACGCCGGCGCGTCGCGAGCGATCGAGGTTCGTTTGGAAGCTGTCGCGCGCGTGGGTATCGTGCGCGTCAGCGAAGCGCGCGGCCGCGTGTTCGAGGTCGTCGTCGATGACAGCGTCGTAGGTCGGACACCATGGGAAGGCCCGCTCACCACGGGTGAGCACAACTTCGCATTGCGCGGTGAGGGCGAAGAGGGCACCAAGCCCGAGCCTCACACGATCGAGTTGACGAACCCCCCAATCGTCCTTCGCGCTGTGCCGCTGCCCGGCGAGCTTCGCGTCGAGCCAACACCCAACGACGCGCGCATCTACATCGATGGCCGCTTCGCGACGCAAGGCACGTTCGATGGCGAACTGCCGTCGGGCGCGCACATCGTCGACCTGAGAGCCTCGTGGAGCGATCCCGCGCGCTTTACGGCGCTCGTATCGAGCCATCGACCGCGCACGCTGCGGCCCGCGCTCGATCGCATTCGTCGTTTCTACATCGAAGCATTCGGCGGCGCCGCGTTCGCGCCGAGCCTGCAAGCGAGCGGGGTCAGTGGCTGCGATGCGGGCAGTTGCATCGGTCACGTCATTGGGGCGCGCGTCGCGTTCCAAGTTACGCCGCATTTCGCGTTGGGTCTCTCGGCTGCGCTGCTCGATCTGTCGCGGCAATCGTCCGCTCCACTCAAAGTCGACATCGGTCAGACGCTCGTGAGCTTTCCTCGGTACGAACAAACCATTCAGATTTCGACGCTGCTATTTCCTGCGATCTCGGCGGAGTATCAATTCCTCGAGCACACGCCAATCCTCCTCAGGCTCGGCACCGGCACGATGTACAACAGCGTAACCCTCAACGGTGGCGGCGCCTCGGGTTCGAATACGTATCAACCTTCGCCTGCGGTCTCGTTCTCGTACTTCGCCGGCTGGATCGCGCCTGAGGTCCGATTCGGATATCGCGTAACGCGTGCCGTGACGGTCGATCTCGGAGTCTCGGCAGTCTTCTTTCTCATGCACGCGGGCGCCTCGACAAACGATTACAGGCTTCCACAGCTCCCGTTTCCCCAGACGTACCAAGGCCTCGCGATCGCAGTTCCGATCACATTCGCCACGAGGGTCTTCTTCTGATGCGTCGCGCGCTCCTCACGCTCGCGTTGTGTCTGTTGGGGCGTGCGTCGCTGGCGCAGGACGCGAGCGGCGAAGCACGCCGACACTTCGAGGTCGGTCTCGCTCTTGTCGATCGCCACGCGTGGGATTCAGCGCTCGTCGAGTTTCTTCGATCCGCAGAGCTTCAGCCGACGGCGAACGCGCTGAAGAATGCTGCCGTCTGTCGTCGCGAGCTGGGCCGCTTCGACGAAGCGATCGACACCTACAACGAGCTGGTCGCGAAGTTTCGCGACGAGCTCACACAGGAGCAGCGCCGCGCCATCGATGCCGATGTGGCGCGCATCGAGCCGTTCACAGGCCTCATGATGGTGAAGAGCGGTTTGCCAGGCGCGACGATCGTAGTCGACGACCGTGTCCGCGGCATCACGCCAATCGAGCGTCCGATGCGTCTCACCGTAGGCACACGCGCCGTGCGCGTCGAGCACACCGGTCGCGCACCTTATGAAACAAAAGTGCTCGTCACGCACGGAGACGTGCAGACGGTCGAGGCAATCCTTCCGATCATTTCGCGTGTGGGGACGCTCCGCGTCGATGCCGATCGAAAGGAACCCTACGAGGTCCTCATCGACGGCGCCGTCGTGGGTCAAACGCCGTGGACGGGGACTCTCGCGACCGCGACGCACACGGTCGCTCTCCACAATACACGCGGCGATCTCGGGAGCGAACCGCGCACGATCGAGGTCCAAACGGATCAAACGAGTGAGCTCACGATTCCGGTCCATAGGCTCTCCGGATTGCTTCGCGTAGAGCCGACGCCCAATCAAGCGAGCGTGTTCATCGATGGACAACCGGTCGCTCAAGGATCCTGGGGTGGTCTCGTCCTCGTCGGTAAGCATGTGGTGCACGTCGAGTCGCCGTGGTTCGAGTCCGAGACCGAGACGGTCCGTGTGACGAACATGGGCATTCAAGCCGTGCGGCCCATCCTCTCGCCGATTCCGCGAGCGTACATCGACGTCTCCGCCGGAGTCGTTCCGCTCCTCGATCCCGGTGTACGCGGTGGCATTGGCGCGTGCAATTCGGTTTGCGTTGGCTATACCGTCGGCCTTCGCGCTGGCTACATCATCAAACCGCGGCTCTCGATCGAACTTGGCTTGGGTTTGTGGTCCTTGCCTTATGAAGCGACGACGACCATAAGCGGCGTATTCGAAGGCGCAAACGTGCAGGCGCCTTATGGGGAGGTGGCCGATACGATGCTGTACACCTTCGGGCCCTCCCTGCGCTATCAGATTGGCGATAGGTGGCCTTTGACGCTACGGCTGTTCGCTGGCGCAGCAAATGGCACGACCGACAACACCACGGGTGGTCGCTTCGTCGCTCCCGACGGCTACAGCTACGCCATCGGCAACCGATCGAGCGCGACGACGTTTTGGACGCCGGCCATTCAGCCCGAGATCCGCTTTGGTCGACGCTTCGCGCGGGCGATCGTCGTCGACGTCGGCACGTCAGTTCTGCTCTACGTCACGCCGAGCGTTCCCGCAGAGCAATCCACCAACCTCAATGTGCTGCAGATCCCCGCGCGTCCGTCGCTTGACGGTGGCGTTCGCTACGCGATTCCATTCAACGTCGCGATCCGGGTGGAGCTATGAGGCATCTTTGCGCGCTCATGATCGCCCTCACCGTCGCGTCTCGCGCTTCGGCCGACACGCACGCCGACGCCAAGGCGCACTTCGAGCGCGGCCTCGCGCTCGTCGATGCGAAGGATTGGGAGCACGCACTCGGCGAGTTCATGCGTTCGCGTGAGCTCGAGCCGACGAGAACTGCGACGAAGAACGCCGCGATGTGTCTCGGTGAGCTGCATCGATTCGACGAAGCGCTCGCACTCTACGAAGCCCTCTTGCGCGATTACGCGACGGTGCTGACAGCCGCCGATCGCGCGACCCTACAAACCGACGTTCACGCGATCGAGCGCTTCGTTGGTGAGCTCGCTATCACCGGACCTGCTGGATCAACCGTTTCGATCGACGGGCGAGCTCGCGGCACGCTCCCGCTCACCGAATCCCTGAGAGTCTCAGTGGGCACACGGATCATGCGCGTCGAGCACGAAGGCTTTCAACCACGCTCGGAGAGTGTCGTCGTGCTCAGCGGCGAGCGGCGGTCTATCGCCGTGACGCTCGATCCGATCGCGCAGCGCGGAACGCTTCGCGTGCGCGAAGCGTCAGGTCGCGCGCTGGACGTGCGTGTGGATTCCGCCGTCGTTGGTCGAACGCCATGGGAGGGTGTTGTCTCCTCCGGCGAGCACGCCGTCTCGCTTCACGGCGCGGGAGACATCGGAGCAACAGCGCTCGCTGTCGTCATCGCGACGAACGAGACGCGCGAGGTCACGCTCGCGGCGTCGATGCTTCCGGGCAACCTTCGCATCGAGCCCACGCCGCCGAACGCAACGGTGTCCATCGACGGAAGAATCACAGTCGAAGGTACATTCGATGGGGACCTCCCGAGCGGTGAGCATACCGTCGAAGTGACCTCACCGTGGTATGTTGCGCATCGCGAACGCGTCGTCGTTTCATCACGCGAGCCCCATACCATTCGCGTGGTCCTCGCTCCCGTTTCACGCGCGTATGTCGAAGGGATATTGGGTTTTATCCTCTTACCGACATATGCTACGAGCGCCACGTGCGGAACGCTCGACCCAAATTGCTTGGGTTGGATCGTCGCAATGCGCGGTGGCTATGCCATCACCGAGCGATTCGCGGCGGAGCTCGCATACTACGCGTACGTCGAGATTCGCCGCTACGACGCGAGCGCCAACGCCGGCGTTTTTCTGAGCGGTGGCATCGTCTCCGCCGCGTATCGATTGTTCGATCGCGTTCCGATCACGCTTCGACTTGGCGCTGGCGCGAGCCGCGAGTCTGCCGCAGGCGAAGGATATACGCCGCTCGTCGTGCCGGAGATCGCGGTTGGGTGGCGTGTGGCGGAGCGCGTCCGAGTCGATTTCGCACTGTCCGCATTGCTCTTTGTCCTGCAGTCGGGCTCGCAGGCATATCAAGGAGGAGTTGGCGCCGCTTTCCCGCTAACCATCGCGCTGCATGGCGACTTGTGAGCGTAACTTCGCTTCTCGAGTCCTCCAACTTCATGAGCTCGACTTCGAAAACGCCACCGACCACGTTGTCGCGCCGCTCGATGGGTCACTGGACTCTTAGTGCTTGTCGAACATTCGTACGTTTCCAAGCCGTGTCACGAAACACGCGCTGGTGGAACGACGGCGCGGAGACTCTGTTTATGTCGGCAAGACTCCCCACAGCCCTGGCAATCCTCTCGCCAGCGAGCGTGCAGCGCATCTATGGTGGTGCAGAATCTTGTCGGCCTCGACAACCACAGCGGCGCCGACTTTGCTTCGCGCCATCTCGTCGGCAACCAGCTTCAGCGGTCGGTCGGGTTTGACCGTCATTGGCGCCTCCATTGCGCCCCGCACCGTGAGGTTCGAGTGACCGGTGCGTTCAGCGAAGTAGACCTCGGCAAGGGAAACGACGCCGCAAGGTGCTCGCCATCGACGACGACGAGAAGCGTGTGCGAGCCGCTTGAAGCCTCTTTTGGGCTTCGATGAGTGGTGCATTCGCAGAGATTCTCTGGGGCTCCTTCGTCATGAATCTATGAACTGATCGACCGTTGCACCGATGCCCTGCAGACGGAGGCGGGATCAGAGGTACTCCTGCGCGAAGCGATACTCGACGCGCTTCACGATTTCGATGCGTGCGGTCTGATTGATCAAAGTCTACGTATCCGTGCGCGCGATCACTTTCCGTCGCACGGGTCGGCCGCGAGCTTGCCTGCGCGCGCCATCGTGTCCGCGAGCGCGGTCGGATCGGTGACGGGCGACGAGCACGCCGTGAGCGTGCAGACGTACGCGGTCGCCGCGCCTTTCGGCTTCGGGTAATGCCCCGGCAGCTCCGCGTGCACGATCTTGCGCGGCTCGTACGCGTCGATCGCGGCGGCGTACAGCGCCGCGCTCTCCGCGCCGTCGTGCTCGCGGACGATCGAGACTTCGACGGGCCCCGCGAGCGCGTCTTCGAGCGCGACGAGCGCGATGCCGAGCATCCACGGTCCCTCGCGCGAGAGCGCGCGCACGTCGAGCGTCGCGGCGAGCGCCTTCTCTGCCGATGCGCGCAAATCGGCGTCGCGCTCGAGGCTCGCGAGGCGAAGGAGAAAGCGTGCGGTCACGCCGTTGTCCCACATCGGCTTGCGGCGCGCGACGAACGCGTCGCTCTCGCTCGGCGTCGTCTCGAAGAACCCACCGCGCGGATCCTCGAGCTTGCTTCGGAGCGCCTGCGCGATGCGCGCCGCCGCGTCGAGCCACTTCGCTTCGCCCGTCGCCTCGTAGAGCGCGAGGAGCGCGCTCCCGAACGCACCCTGCGCCTTCAAGTACATGCGATCGTCGAACGACGCCGCGCGAATGCGATCGTCGCCGGACACGGCCGGCGCGCGCTTCGTGTTCAGCATGTAGCCGTCGGGCGTCTGACGACCCGCGAGCAGCTCGGTCGCGGCCTTCTTCGCGACGTCGAGCGCGCTCGCGTCGCGTGACGCTTCCCAAAAGCGCACGTACGCCTCGATCATCGCGCCGTTCTGATCGGTGTAGACGCCGTGATCGATCGGCGGAACGCCGAGCGCGCGCCGCCCCGCGTCGCCTTGCGCCCAATATTGCTCCGGGCTCGTGCCCTTCGGGAGGTTCGGAGGTCGATCCTTCTGCGTCGAGTAGAACGTGCCGTCCGCGTCGCGCATCTCGCCTTCCATGTATTTTCGGATCGACGCCGCGTCCTTCGCGAAGCGCGCGTCGCGCGTGAGGTGGAGAGCCTCGGCGAAATCGAAGAGCGCGGCCGCTTCGTGCACCGTGCGCTTCTCCGGGATGGGTCCTTCGAACTTCGAATCCGACGCGACGTAGATCCCGCCCCAGACGGGGTCGAGCATCTTCTCGAGGCCGGTCGCGAACGCGATCGCGCGCTTCTCCGCCGCGGCGTCGCCGCGTGCGTACGCGCGCGTCATCGTCCACTCGAACGGCGGCGAAATCGGGATGCGCATTCCGCCCCAACCATTGTCCGCGCTCGTCGCATCGAGCGCGCGCTTCGCGTCCGCGCAAATCGCGGCGAGATCGGCGCGCCCAGCGTTTTCCTTCGGCGCCGTCGCGGTCGCGTCGGGCACGAGCTGCCCCGCTTTTTTCTTCGCGACGAGGTCGTCGAGGATCTTCGAGAGGCTGTCGGGCGTCTCGCTTCCTTGAATCGCGAAAAGCTGCTCTCCCTTCGGCGAAAGGAAAATCGTCGCGGGCCAACCCCACGGCTCCCACCGCTCGCCGAGATCGGGTCGCGTGTCCGCGTCGACCGCGACGGGAACGAACGACGCCTCGATTCGCCGCACCACGTTCGCGTCGCGGTACGTGTGCTTGAGCATGTAGTTGCACGCGGTGCACCCCTCGATGCCGACGTCGACCATCACGATCTTGTCGTCGCGTCGCGCCGACTCGAACGCCGCGGGCCCGAAGGATTGCCACGCGATCGGCGGCGGCGCGGGCTCCGCGCTCTTCGCGCTCGGGCCTCCACACGCGACGCACGCGACGACGGCGATGAGCTTTCGCATCGCACGAACGCTACATCATGTTCAGCTCGACGGTCCCGCTCCTCTTCGGCACGCGCGATGCATCTTGCCGTCGGGAGAAAGGAGACGACCATGAAAGCTCAACTGTCATGGGTTCGGCGCGCGCTCTGCGCCGGCGCGTGCATTGCGCTCGTCGCGTGCGCGCACGAGCACACGCAAATGGCGACCGCGGCGCACGGCTACAATCCGACCGTCACCATCACCTCGTCCACCGTGAAGACGCCGCAGCTGCGCGTCTCGCGCGAGATCGTGTCGGCGTGCAACATCACGCTCGACCCGGTGAAAGAGCCCGCGGCGTCGCGCGCTCCGCATTTCGATTTCGACAAGTCCAATCTTCAACCCGCCGACGACGCGATGCTCGACAAGATCGCCGACTGCCTCACGAAGGGACCGCTCGCCGGCCGCTCGATCGCGCTGATCGGGCGCGCCGATCCGCGCGGCGAGATCGAATACAACTTCGCGCTCGGAGAGCACCGCGCCGACAGCGTGGTGAAGTACCTCGAGTCGCGCGGCGTCGACACGGCGCACCTCCAACCGACTTCGCGCGGCAAGCTCGACGCGACGGGCACCGACGCGACGACCTGGGCTGCGGATCGGCGCGTCGATCTCGTGCTGCTCTGAAGCTCGAAGCGCGCGGCACGAGAGCACGCGCGCGATGCGCTCGGCTCGCGCGCGTGCTCGATGCGCGGTTCACGCCGTCTCGCCGAAGATGGCCTGACGCCGCAGCGCGTGAGGTAGTCTGCGGGGATGATCTCCCGCTCGGTCGCGCCGCTCGTCGCGTTGTCGATCCTCTTCGCGTGCGAGCACGCGCGCGCCGCGTGCGGCGGCGCGAGCCCGGCGTGGACCGCGACGCCCGATTTCGCGTCGGTGTCCTCGTGCATCGCGCAAGCGAAGAGCGGCGACACGGTGCAAATCTCCGCGGGCGCGGCGACGTGGAGCGACGGAACGACGCCAGCATCGGTCAGCGTCAAGACGTCGCTCACGCTCGCGGGCGCGGGCGTCGGCGCGACCATCATCACCGATCAAAACCCGCAGGGGACGAGCCCGATCGAGATCGCCCTCTCCGGCACCGATCACGTCGACGTTCACGGGATCGAGTTTCATCGCGTCGTGCAGACGAACCCGAACTACAACGCCATCATCTCGTTCTACACGTCGGGCACGACGTTCAGTCGCATCCACGACTCGTTGTTCGTGGACATCGATCAGCGCACCATCGAAGCCGACTCGCCGTATCTCCTCATCGACTCGAACACGTTCACGTGCGTGTCCGCGTGGTGCGCGAACATGATCGCGACGTGGGACGGGCTTGGCACGCACCCGATGGATTACGGCGGTCCGAGCTTCGTGTTCGTCGAGAACAACACGTTCGACTATTCGGCCATCACGAGCGGCGAGCGCGACGGCGCCATCGACTGCAAAGACAAAGGTCGCTTCGTCTTTCGCTACAACGACGTCATCGGCACGCGCGTCTTCGACCACGGCTTCGACTCGACCAAGTCTTGCATGGTGATGGACGTCTACAACAACGCCTTCGAGGACGACGGTCCTGACTATTTGAACGGATTCTTCGTGTGGCTGCGCGGCGGCACGGGTCTCATTCACGACAACACGATGGCGGGCACGGAGAAGCTCTACGCGTCGCCGATCACGCTCACCAACTATCGCGCGTGCTCGCGCAACGACGAGATCAGCAACACGAAGGTCTGCGACGGGACGGCGTGGAGCGTGTGCACGGAGCAACCTCAAGGCGTGTGGGTCGACTGCGCCGACGACGGCGATTGCGCCGCCGCGAACGCGGGGACCTGCAGCATGCATTGGTGCAGCAAGAGCGCCGACGTTCTCTGCGCGCACGACTCGGATTGCCCGGCGAACGAAACCTGCACGCGCGCGACCGACAGCACCGGCGCCGCGGGATATCCGTGTCGCGATCAAGTCGGCCTCGGCACGAATCAGTCGTCTTCGCCGCTCTACGATTGGAACAACACAGCGAGCGGAACGATCGCGACGCAGTTCGGCGCTTCGCCGACGCCCACGATCCAAGACAACGGCGGCGGGACCTGCAACACGTCGAACGACATTCAGTCGGGTCGTGACTACTGCGACCACGATCCGTCGACCGCATGTGGAAACGTCGCAGCGTGGTCGTATGCACCTTATGCTTGCCCCAACCCGGCAGCTGGAACCGGAAGCTGCAACCCGCACGTCGCGGGCCGCGCCGGGTACGTGCTCGGCGCGACCGGCAGCGAACCCGTGGACGACGCGAGCACGGGCGGAAGCGACGGCGGCGTCGACGGATCGACCGAAGGCGACGCGAGCGGCAGTGGATGCAGCTGCACGACCACGGACGAGCGCGCCGGCGGACGAAGCGCGGCGCTCTCGGCGGTCGGGCTCACCGCGCTCGTGCTCCGCCGCAAGCGTCGCGCCGCTCAGGTTTTTCGTCGACGTCCGAACTGATATCAGAGCGCGCAGGCCGGTCCGACGCTGCAACAATAAGAGCCGCAATCGAGCGTGCAGCTCGGGTCCGCCGCGTTCGTATACGTGAACGCCATCGAGCGCGCGTGCGCCGGCAGGTCCGTCACTTTGTTCGTCAGATCGGGCCCGACCCACGGCCACGGCGTCGTGCTCGGCCACCACGCGGGCTTCTTTGCATAATACAAAGAAGCGGGGAGGGCCTGCGTGCTCGGCGGGAGGTTCGCAGTGAGCGCCGAGGCGTTCCACATCGTCTTGCCGTTCACCGTGTCGAAGTTGCCGGTGAGCCACGCGCTCGTCCACGCGACGTTCGTCGTGTCGACGAGGTAGATGGCGAGCGTGCCGCCGTTCGACGTGTACGCGCTCGACGTCGCCGCCGGACTGTCTTGTCCGGAGCTCGTCGTGCCCAGATCGGCGAGCACACCGAGCGACGCGTTCGAGCTGCTCCCGAGCACGTTGCCGATCACCGTCATGTCGAGGTCGGTCGCGTCGAACTGCAGCGAGCCGACGTTCGCGTACTGTGGTTTGAAGGGTTGGCTCCAGATGATCGCGGACGTCGGTTGCCCCGCGATGCTCTGCGTCCACTGGCTCGAAGCGTAGTTGCGAAAATAAGTGAGGTAGCCGGCGTTGCCGTGCGTCGTCGTCGCGCCCATGTGCGGAGCCCAGTTGCCTTCCATGAGCTCCATGTGCGGGAAGGCGCAGTGCGTGTCGATGTTGACCTCTTGAAAGCCATCGTCGCCGTTGCCGTCGCAGGCCCACGAGTTGTCCGCGTAGTTGTAACCGATGACGTTGCCGCCGCCGGACACGTTGAACAGGATCGGTTTGTTCACGAATCGCGAGACGTTGTTCTCGATCAGGTTGTCGGCGGCGCCGCACGCGAGCACGATGCCGTAGTTGTCTTGCGCGAAGCCGTAGCTCGACGAGTTGTGGAAGTGGCTGTCGCGGATGACGCACCGATACGTTCCCGCGAGCCGAATCGGCATGCCGGAGGTCGTGACGTCGCGCCAAGCGTGTCTCGTGCCAACGACAGTCCATCGTGATGGGTCGCGACACGCTCATGATCGTGGCTCGTGCAGCGTGAAGCATCTCGCGACCTATCGCGAGGCCGCGGCGAGCGTGACTCGACGTTCACGCCGACGCAGTGGGACGGCGGTGACCGCACCGCGCTCCAAGAGCTCGGCCAGATTCTCGTCGACCTATGGAACGATCACGCGGGATGAGTGGGACTGACGCGGGCTATCGCGCACTCCACGACGACGCATCTTGCGGGGTCAGCGCGCAGGTTCGGCGCGAATCAGACGCGTGCGTGAGCATCGCTCGGGCCAAGTCGTGATGGTACGTGGCGTGCTTCGGCGGCGGCATGGACCAACACATCGTGATCGTGGGAGGCGGGCTCGCGGGGCTCTCGGCAGGTTGTTACGCGCGCGCGAACGGTTTCCGCGCGACGATCCTCGAGCACAATCTGGCGCTCGGAGGCGTGTGCACCGCGTGGCAGCGCGGCGACTACGTCGTCGATGGCTGCATTCACTGGCTGACGGGCGGACCGTTCATGCGCCTTTACGAGGAGCTCGGCATCGTTCCGCAAGTCGAGCTTCGCACGATCGAGCACATGCTCACGTGGCGCGACGCGAAGAGCGGCGCCGAAGTTCGCGTCACGCGCGATCTCGACGCGCTCGCTCGCGCGCTCGAAACGATCGCGCCCGGCGACGCGACGGAGATCGCGCGCATCGTCGAAGGTGCGCGGCGTTTCGCGAGCACGACGCCGCCCGGGCTCGAACGCCCGATGGAGCTCACGACGCTGCGCCAACAGGTTCAGATGTTTTGGGACATGAAAGATTCGCTCACGACCTTCGTCCATTTTCGCAAGTCGATCGCGACGTGGACTCGCGAGCACGTTCGCGACCAGACGCTTCGGCGATTTCTCTCCGGGTTGGTTCCGTCTGAAGCGCCGGCGCTTTTTCTCTTGATGGTCTTTGGCTATCTCGAGCGCGGTTATCTCTCACGTCCCGTCGGTGGGACAGCTCGTTTTCGCGACGCGCTCATCGCCGAGTACGAACGTCTCGGTGGAGAAGCGCGAACGCACGCGACGGTCGACGAAATTCTCGTCGACGACGGAAAGGCATCCGGCGTGCGATTGGCGGATGGAAGCATGATCGCCGCCGATGCCGTGGTCTCGACGTCGAGCGCACCCGAGACGGTGCTGCGTCTTCTCGGCGGGCGCTTCGACGCGGCCGACACTCGGCATCGCATGGAGCATTGGAAGATGTTTCAACCGATCGTGCTCGCGAGCTTCGGAGTCGATGCGTCGCCGGCCGGCGTTCCAGGAATGTTGCTCGTCGATCACGTCGAGCCATACGAAGTCGGCGGCGTCACGAGCGACCATCTCTATCTGCGAGTGTGCAACGACGACGCGTCTCTCGCGCCCGCTGGCCACTCCGTCATTCAGGCGATGCTTGCAACCGACTACGCCTGGTGGGCAAAGCAAGGCTCTTCTTACAACGCAGCAAAGGAGCGCGTCGCCGAAATAGCGCTCGCGCAAATCGAGAAGGTGCTTCCGGGCACACGTGATCGAGTCCGCATGACCGACATCGTGACGCCGCTCACGTACTGGTCGATGGCGCGCTCGTGGCGTGGCGCGTACGAAGGGTGGATGCCGAATGCGGACTCGCTGTTCGGTCGCGTGAAAAAGACGCTTTCGGGTCTCGAGCGATTCGTCATGGCGGGGCAATGGGTGGAGCCCGGCGGCGGTGTCCCTACAGCGATCATGTCGGGTCGACAAGCGATCCAACTGCTCCGCGCGAACGAAGAAACGTTCGCGGTGCCCGTCCGCTGATCCGCAGAATTCGACGTCCGTCGCCTTCACCGTTTCGTCTTCGGCAGCGACTCGATCAACTCCGCAACGGCCTTCCGCACTGGCCTGAGATCAACCTTCGGCGAGAGAGCGCGTGGGTCGAACTCCACGACGCATGGCTCGAGCCCGAAGAGCGCGCGCGGTAGGAGGGGGAAGAGAATTTGGCCGAGCAGACGTTGTGCGGCGTCGGCGCTCGCGCGCGTCGATAGCCCGAAGGTGCTCTTGAGATAGCCGGCGAGCCGCGTCGAGACCGCGGCGAAGAGGAGGTCATAGTGCTGCGCGGCAGCCTCGGGGAAGCGCGCGGTCTCCGCCATGGTGACGCGGAGCATCTGCACCGAGGGTTCATAGAGGATCACCTCGAGGTAGCGACCGCAGAACTGCACGAGCGCCTCGGCGGGCCGCGACGAGTAGGCTTCGGGGACCTTGAGCCGTTCGAGGAAGCGCCTGCGCACGCGGTCGATCACCGCGAGGAAGAGCTTCTCTTTGCTCTCGAAGTGCACGTAAAGCGATCGCTTCGACGTCTGAGTGCGGCTCGCGACCTCGTCCATCGACGCGCGCTCGAAGCCCATCTCGAGGAACACGCCCCTGGCGATCGAGAGGACGTGTTCCCGGAGCTCGTCGCCGCGCCTCGCCATGCCGGCATCTTCTCGCGTCCGGTCGCCGGTTGCCAGCGCCCTCGCTTGCCGAAGTAAACTGTACGGTATACTTTGCTCCAACCCAACGAGAGAGGCGCCATGATCGTCGTCACCACACCCACCGGATCCATTGGATCGCAGCTCGTCAAGCTCCTGCTCGGCGAAAGCGAAACCGTGCGCGTCGTGGCGCGCCACCCCGAGAAGCTCGCCCCCGAGGTCCGCGATCGCGTCGAGGTGGTGCAGGGCTCCAGCGACGACGAGGGCGTGCTCGCGCGCGCGCTCGCGGGCGCCGAGAGCCTGTTCCACGTGGTGCCGCCCTTCTTCCGTGCGCCGAGCGTGACGGAGCATTACCTGCGATTCACCCGGCCGGCGTGCGCTGCGATGAAACGCAACGGCGTCTCGCGTGTCGTCACGGTCTCCGGCGTCGGGCGCCACCGTGTTGGCGTGAAGGCCGGGGTGGTGTCGTCGTCGTTCGCGAAAGACGAAGAGCTCGAGCGCGCCGGCTTCCACGTGCGCGCCTTGTGGTGCCCGGGCTTCATGGAGAACATGCTTCGCAACGTCGAGTCGATCCGCGCCGCCGGCGTCTTCACCGGCCCGAGCCGCTCCGACGTCAAAATGCCGCTCGTCGCCACGCGAGATATCGCAGCCAGCGCCGCTCGGCTCTTGAGGGATCGCTCGTGGACGGGCCCTGGCGGTCTCGCCGTCCTTGGCCCCGAGGATCTCTCCCTCGACGACGTCGCGGCGATCACGGGCGAAGTGCTCGGCCGCTCCGTCCGGTACGAGCAGGTTCCCGTCGAGGCGTACAAGGCACAGTTCCTCAAATATGGCGCCAGCGAAGACTTCGCACAGGGCCTCATCGACATGTACGAGGCCAAGGACCGAGGCCTCGACAACTCCGAGCCACGCACTCCCGAGACGAGCACGCCAACGACGTACCGACAGTGGTGCACCGAGGTGCTCAAGCCGGCGTTCGCGAGGTAAACCCCGTACCTCTTTCTCGGTCCGGTGCACTACGTGTCGCACGAGTCCGAGAAACCCAGCGCATTCTTTGGAAGCTCAAGCGCGCCGTACCCTCGGACTTCTTCTCGCAAATGAAGATCGCCGCGGGGTAGATTGGGCGTGATTGAGTTGCGCGTATGTGACTTCACGCGACGCTCGACCTCGGAACAGAGCAAAGAGACTGAACTAAGGAGGC
>Ga0335078_10001248_pt1 | contig 38607 bp, 30 predicted proteins | sample Lox_Sample_32_FD_206711 | JGI IMG/M metagenome (GOLD analysis project Ga0335078, IMG submission 206711) | Soil microbial communities from Loxahatchee National Wildlife Refuge, Florida, United States - Lox_Sample_3.2 | ecosystem: Environmental > Terrestrial > Soil > Wetlands | place: USA... | reverse complement strand
CGGCCCCAACCGTGAGGGGCTTCCCTTTATCACGATCTCCGGAGGCTTTTCGATTGGCAACAATTGGGAAGGCGAGCTTCCCCAGGCCGGGAACGCTTTCCAGTGGTCGGATAGTTTGTCCAAGATTTGGGGGAACCATACCTTCAAATTCGGAGTGGACGCTCGCCGTCAACAGTTTAATCAGTTTTATTATTTCAACATAAATGGCGAGTTCACATACTTTGGTGGCGGACCGAACGACGTCGGCGCAGATGACCTCTTTGCTAATTACATGTTGGGGCTCCCGGATACGTTCGGCGAAGGCTCGCCGCAAAATGAACAAATCCGAAATACTGGCTTGTATCTTTACGCGCAAGACAGTTGGAAGCTCAGGCCGAATCTGACCTTGAACTATGGTCTTCGCTGGGAACTGAATACTCCACTTACCGACAGGGCGCAGCACGTCCAGACTTTCCGGCCCGGCCAAACGTCGACGATCTATCCCTGCGGCGGTGACAACACCGATTGCAGTTCACAAGACGCCATTGGGCTGGTTGTCCCGGGAGATCCAGGCGTCCCCGCCGGTATGACCTCAACTTATTACAAGGCCTTTGCACCTCGTATCGGGATTGCCTGGAGTCCGGGCAACTCGGGCAAGACCAGCATTCGGGCGGGATGGGGACTTTTCTACAACCCGATCGAGCAGTTGGTGCTGGCGCAATTCGGGGCAGAACCTCCGTTTGGAGGCAGCAGCGTTGTCTCCGAGACGCAGTTTAATCAGCCCTTTCTTGGCCAGGATGGCGCGACCACCTATCTGAATCCTTTTAACGGAGTTCTCCAGGCGCCGCGCGGCACTCAGCAGGATTGGGCAAGATTCGAACCGATTATTCTTTACGGGGATTTTCAGCCTCATCTGCGGACGCAATATTCCGCCCAATACAACTTCACCATCCAGCGCGAGTTGACCAAGGACATGAAGCTGGAGGTTGGTTACGTGGGATCGCAGGGGCATCGCCTGCTGGCGACGCATGACATCAATTATTCGAATCCGCAGACCTGTTTGGATATCGCGAACATCGCAGCCGCCGATCCCAGCTTTGTTACCGATGGCTTTGGAGACCAAGTCACCTGCGGGCAGTTCCTTGAAGACGCCCCCTTCGTTATTACTCCTAACACCGTATTGCCGAACGACCTGCACTTGCCTTATGCGCAAAACAACTCTGTGATTCCAGCAGGAACCAACGTCGGACCGAACGGCATTGCACTCGTCGGGTTGCGGCCATACTCCGCTCCGCAGTGCAACCCGCTGACGGGTTGGGATCCAGGATCCCAGTCCTTTGTAAACGGCTGTCCGGCAACCGGCGTTCCCGTCTTCACGAGCATTTTCGCCCAAGACACGATCGCCAGTTCCTCCTACAACTCGCTGCAGATTTCGCTCGACAAGCGATTTTCCCACGGCCTCCAGTTCACCGCCGCCTATACGTACAGCAAATCCATCGATGAAGCCTCCAGCTTCGAAGGAATTCTCAATCCTCTGCCGGGCGCTCACAACTTCGCTCCCTCGCTGTTTGACGCGCGCCACCGCTTCGTCATCAGTTATTTCTGGAATTTACCGATTAAGAAGTACAACGGATTTGCCGGAAAAGTGCTGAATGACTGGGCCGTTTCTGGAATCACGACTTATCAGACGGGATTTCCAATTCGGATTACGTCATCCTCCGACAATGAGTTGATGAACAGCTTCGACTTTGAATTGCCGGGCGAGCCAGACCAGGTTGCGCCATTTCACTGGCAAAGGCCGCAGACCAATGGGAACTACTATTTCAACAACCCCGACAGTCAGGACGGGATATTCACTGAGTCGACCGTGTTTGGCCGCATCGGCAACGCGCCGCGCACCATCTGCTGCGGGCCCGGCATCAGCGACACCGATTTCGTCGTGATGAAGAACATCCCCGTTACCGAGCGAACGCATTTCGAATTCCGCGGTGAAATCTTCAATCTCTTCAACCACACGCAGTTCTTCAACCCGGACGGCAATAGCACCGACGGTTCTCAGTTTGGCCAGGTTACCGAGGTCAAAGACCCGCGGCTGGTACAATTTGCATTGAAGTTTTACTTCTGATTTTGTCTGAAACCGGGCGGTTTCGGCCGCCCCGGCCCAATCTAATGGCCCATCCTCTACCGGACCCGGCCTGAGCATTTTTGGAGATCACGATGTATCCCGCACTCGAGAAGGAGCTCGCGACATTCGAGCGCCGCACGCCCAAGTCTGCAGAAGCTCATAAGAAAAACCTGAAACGCATTCCCCTGGGAGTTGCCAGTAACTATCGTGCTTATGATCCTTATCCCATCTTTGTACAGGAGGGGAAGGGCGGCAGATTCCGCGACCTCGATGGCAACGAGTACATCGATCACAACCTTTGCTTTGGTGCCCTCATGGCAGGCCACTGCCATCCGGCCGTCATGAAGGCGGTTGAGAAGCGCCTTTCCACCGGCACCATGTTCGGCATGCCCCACAACATGGAGTGGGAGCTGGCGGAAGAGATCTGCACCCGTTTCCCGGTGGAAATGTGCCGCTTCGGCAACAGCGGTACCGAAGTGACTATGCACAGTGTCCGCCTGGCGCGCGCCGCCACCGGACGCGACAAGATCATCAAGTTCGAGGGCGGCTACCACGGCCTGCACGATGCGGCGCTAGTCAGCGTGAAACCGCACCCGCCAGCCGACGATTTCGGCGACATCAAGAATCCCAAGCCCGTTTCCGGCGGCAAAGGTGTTCCCAAGGCCAGCCTTGCCAACGTTCAGATCGCAACCTTCAACGATCTGGAGACCGTCGAGCGGCGCTTCCGAGAAAACCCCAACGAGATCGCGGCCGTCATCCTCGAACCGATCATGATGAACGTTGGCCTCTGCATGCCGCAAAAAGGATTTCTCGAAGGCCTGCGCGAACGCTGCGACAAACACGGCGCGCTTCTGATCTTCGACGAAGTAAAAACGGGAGCGAAGCTCGGCTGGGCAGGCGCATCGGAGTATTTCGGCGTCACGCCTGACATGATCTGCCTGGCCAAGTCGATTGGCGGCGGCTTCCCGCTGGCCGCCTTCGGCACCCACAAGCGCGTCATGCAGTTGATCTCCGACCACAAGGTTTTCCACGGGGGCACCTACAACACGAACCCGGTTTCGATGGCCGCGGGTTTGGCCGTATTCCGCGAAGTGTTAACCCGCTCCAACTACACCCACACCGACAAGCTCAGCGCCAAGCTGACCGATGGCTACCGGCGCATCGTCGGCAAGTCCGGACTGCAAGCTTATATAGCAAGCGCGGGCGTGAATGGCGCGCTGATGCTCTATCCATCGGAGATCAGGAATTACCGCGACTGGCTGGCGATTGACGTCGACCTGTGGCGCCATTACTGGTTCGCCATGGTCAACCGCGGGGTGATGCCGCAACCCTATTGGTGGGACGAGCAATGGACGATTTCGGTGCAGCATACCGAAGCCGACATCGACGAGCATCTGGCAGCGTTTGGAGACATTGCCGATTCGCTAGCCGCCGCTCAACACGAGCGGATCGGAGCGGTAGCAGCCCACTAGCCCGTGTAGGGGCGGACACGCTTGTCCGCCCCGCCGGCGCCAGCAACGGCGCATGGTTCAGCGAAAAGGCGTTCGTCACGCCATTCGGCCATGCGGTGCGCGGCCCGTATCGCGGAGCAGGAGAAGATCTTGTCGGACCATGACCACCAGCCGCACCTGAAACGCGTCCTCGGACGCTTCGACTTGGTTTTGTTGTTTGTTGTCGCGGTCTTCAATCTGAACGTCGTCCCCTCGATCGCAGCCAACGGCGGCGTTACAGTCTGGTTGTGGCTGATTGCCCTGCTGCTTTTTTTCTGGCCGCAAGGAATCGCAGTCATCGAATTGGCGCACCGCTACCCCGGCGAAGGTGGCGTCTACCTCTGGGCCAAGGAAGTCTTCGGCGACTTCCATGGCTTCCTTTCAGGCTGGTGCTACTGGACGAACAACATGCTCTACGTGCCAACGGTCATGCTTTACTTCGTCGGCGTCTCGGTATTCGCCATGGGGCCGGGCCACGCTGGGCTCGCCGACAACAAGACCTTCGCGATGCTGGCCTCTTTCGCGCTGCTGACATTGCTCACGGTGCTGAACATCGTCGGTCTTGGCGTAGGCAAGTGGCTCAACAATCTCGGCGCGATGGGAACGTTTGTGGCCGCGGCAGTCTTGATTGGGCTGGGAGTAACAATCTGGTCGCGCTTCGGCACATCCGTCACGGCGGCCGACTTAAGAATCCCCGCCGACCCCAAGTTCGTGCTGAACTCGTTCGGTGTCATCTGCTTTGGTTTGGTCGGGCTGGAGCTTGCATCGGTAATGGGCGATGAAATTCGCGATCCGCAAAGAACGTTGCCCGGCGCAGTTGCGTGGGGCGGCATTATTTCCGGGGCGCTCTACATCGGAGCCACGCTGACGCTCCTCATTGCGATTGGCAAGAACGACATCAGCGTCCTGCAAGGAATTGTGCAAGGCGTGAGCCAGATGGCAGGCAAAGTTGGTATGGCGTGGATCGTCGCTCCATTCGCTGTCATGCTTAGCTTCTCCATTGCCGGAATCGGCTCGGCTTGGATGGGTGGCTCAGCCCGTATTCCTTTTGTAGCCGGACTCGATTCCTACATGCCTCCCGCCATGGGAAAAGTGCATCCGAAGTATTCGACACCGCACGTCGCCCTGATCGTCCAGGGGATTGTTTCCCTCATTTTGATCGTCCTGAATTTCACCCTCTCCGGTGGCGTGCAGGAGGCGTTTCAGAAGATGCTCTCCGCTGCAGTGGTGCTGCAACTCGTCCCATTCTTATATGTCTTCGCAGCCCTTCTCCGATTTTCCTGGCGCGGTTCAGCCGGCGGACGCTACAGCCGAACCGTCTTGCTGTTCTCCGGCGCGGCGGGCCTGGTGACCACAATACTCGGCATCGTCGTTGCCTTTTTCCCCGCTAAGCAAATCACGTCAATCTGGAAGTACGAAGCAAGCATGTTTGGAATAACGCTCGGATTTCTCGCGCTTGCGTTTTTTTTCTTCTATGGATACGGCCACCTGAAAACGCCGGATGCGAAAATCGTGGGTGGTGAGGCGCTCTAGCTGACGCAGGAGAATGTTTATGCCCGGTGGAGTACAAACCGCAGTCAAAACCTATCAGATGTTCATCAATGGCGAATGGGTCGCCAGCAAGACGAACCAGACCTTCCCGGTCTATGACCCTTCGACCGAAGAGATAATCGCGCAGGTTCCAGACGCCAACGCCGAAGATGTAAATCGCGCGGTGGCCGCGTCCCGTGCTGCTTTTGACGAGGGGCCGTGGTCCACCTCGACCGCGCAGGAGCGCGGCCGCGTCCTCTTTCGCCTAGCCGAAAGAGTTCGCCAAAACTCCGCAACCCTTGCGGAACTCGAGTGCCGCAACACCGGCAAGCCCATCGTCGAAGCCGAATTCGACATCAACGATGTGGCGACCTGCTTCGAATACTACGGCGGTCTGGCAACAAAAGTCGTCGGCTACGTGAACCCCGTGCCCGACAACGCCATGAGCCTCTCGCTCAAAGAGCCGGTTGGAGTGGCTGGTCAAATCGTCCCTTGGAATTATCCGCTGCTGATGTCGGCCTGGAAACTGGCTCCGGCACTCGCTGCCGGCTGTACCTGTATTCTGAAGCCGGCCGAGCAAACTCCTCTGACCGCGCTCGAACTCGCAAAATGGTTTGACGAAGTCGGCTTGCCGAAGGGCGCGGTCAACGTGATTACCGGCTTCGGCGAAACCTGCGGCTCGCCGCTGGTCAATCATCCTGACGTAAACAAGATTGCCTTTACCGGATCGGCCGCGGTCGGCAAGATTATCGTGAAAGAAGCCGCCGACACAGTGAAGCGCGTAACACTTGAACTGGGCGGCAAGTCGCCCAACATATTCTTTGCCGACGCCGATTTTGAAGCCGCCATCGATGGCGCTCTCTTCGGTGTATTCATCAATCAGGGAGAGGTTTGCTCGGCCGGCAGCCGCATCCTCGTGCAAAAGTCGATTTACAAGAAATTCGTTGAGGCCATGGCCGAAAAGGCAAAGAAAATCAAACTAGGCCCACCGCTCGATCGCGAAACCAAAATGGGCCCTCTGGTTAGCAGGGAGCAGTACGACCGCGTGCTTTCGTATGTAGAGGTGGGAAAGAAAGAAGCAAAAGTCGCATCGGGCGGTAGCCGCGCCGACAAGTTTGCCAAAGGTTACTACGTTCAGCCCACAATTTTTTATGACGTGGACAACCGCGCCCGCATAGCCCGCGAGGAAATCTTTGGCCCAGTAGCCGCTGTCATCCCGTTTGACGACGAGAAGGACGCGCTGAAGATCGCCAATGATTCCCCGTACGGCCTCGCCGCCGCCGTCTGGACCCGCGACATCTTCAAAGCTATGCGCACGGTGAAGTCCCTGCGTGCCGGCATAGTCTGGGTCAACCACATGCAGCCGACCTATGTCGAAGCACCATGGGGCGGCTATAAGCAGTCAGGTTTCGGCCGCGAACTAGGCCCCTGGGGGATCGACGAATATCTCGAAACCAAGCAGGTATATATCAATTTGAACGAGGCTCCGATCGGTTGGTATTGAAATACAGTTGCTGTTACTAGTTGCTAGTATTTAATTTGGCTTCATCCACATCGGGCGAAGCAATAACTAGCAACCAGCCACTAGCAACCAGGAACTGTGTCTATGTCCACTATTCAACTGCGCACTCCAATTCCCGGACCGCGCTCGCAAGAGCTGATGAAGCGCCGCGATGCCGCCGTGGTTCAGGCCGCCTATCATGCAACGCCCATCTTCGTCGCTAAGGCCGAAGGCGCGGTCGTCGAAGACGTCGACGGCAATCGCATGATCGACTTCGCCGGCGGCATCGGTTGCCTCAACACCGGACATCGCGCGCCTGCGGTTATCGACGCGATCCGCCGGCAACTCGATCGCTTCCTGCACACCAGTGTCAACGTTCTGCCGTACGAGAGCTACATCGCGGTCTGCGAGAAGCTGAATGCCATTGCCCCAGGCAAAAGTCCCAAAAAGACTTTACTGGTAAGTACGGGCGCCGAGGCGACGGAGAATGCCGTCAAGATTGCGCGCGCCTACACTCGCCGTCCCGCGATTCTCGCCTTCGAAGATGCTTTCCACGGCCGCACTTACATGGCGATGGCCATGACCAGCAAGACTCATCCGTATAAAGCCGGTTTCGAACCCTTCCCGGCTGAGGTCTACCGCATTCCGTATGCATACTGTTACCGCTGTTCGTATTCTCTGAAATACCCGTCGTGCGAGATGCTCTGTGCGAAGCACATCGAAGATACTTTCAAGCGTGTTGTTGCGGCCGAGAGCGTCGCCGCCGTGATCGTCGAGCCGGTCCTGGGCGAGGGTGGCTTCGTAACGCCTCCGCCGGAGTTCTTCCCGACGCTAACTAAAATCTGTCGTCGGCACGGAATTCTCATCATCGCCGACGAAGTGCAGTCTGGATTCGCGCGCACGGGAGCGATGTTTGCCTGCGAACGGCTGGGACTGGATCCAGATCTCGTGACGATGGCGAAGTCGTTGACCGGAGGATTGCCCATGGCCGCCGTCACCGGACGCGCCGATATCATGGATGTTCCCGGCTCGGGACAACTTGGCGGAACATTCGGTGGCAATCCGTTGGCGTGCGAAGCGGCGCTCGGCGTGCTGGAGACGATTGAGAAGGAAAATCTGTGTGCGCGCGCCAATGTACTGGGCGAACGTTTCCTCAAGCGGGCAGCGAAGTGGCAGAGTCAATGGGAACTAGTCGGCGATATTCGCGGACTTGGCGCGATGCAAGCGCTGGAACTGGTTCGTTCGAAGGCGACTCGGGAACCGGCCGACGAAGAGACAAAGCACTTGGCACAATACTGTTACGAACATGGATTGGTTTTGATCACGGCGGGCTCGTATAGCAACGTGATACGGCTCCTGATGCCGCTGGTGGTGACCGACGGGCAGATGGAAGAGGCGATGGACGTGCTTGAAGCCGGATTGGCGCACACCATGGAACGAAAGGCTGGGTTGAGGCTTCAGTCCGTTTAAATTGCCATGAGCCTTCTCACCACAGAGACGCAGAGGCACAGAGAAATCGGAGAGGGATCCGGGAACTGATTGGACTCTAGATCAATTCTAACGTTTCGTTACTGACGCACGGAATCGTGCGGAGAGTTCTGTACTTCCCTGTGTCTCTCTGGTGAATCGATGTTCAAGGGCTAAGACCGAGGATTCGAATGACGACCGCGACCGAAACTTCCACGATGACCGGCAAAGAAATTGTTGACCTGAGTAAAAAGCACACGCTCTATGAGTGGTCTGCGCAGTCAAAAGTTGATCCGATTCCCGTAGCGCGCGCCAAGGGCATTTATTTCTGGACGCCGGATGGGAAGCGTTTCATCGACTTCAACAGCCAGCTTATGTCGGTCAACATCGGACACGGCGACGAGCGCGTGATTCAGGCGATCAAGGATCAGGCTGAGGCACTCTGTTACGCGAATCCGTTCATGGCTCACGAGCCTCGCGCGCGACTGGGACAGAAGCTGGCTGAAATTACTCCCGGCGACATCGATACTTTTTTCTTTACCAACGGCGGCGCCGAAGCGAACGAAAATGCCATTAAACTCGCCCGTTCCTTTACTGGACGCTACAAGATCATTGCTCGTTATCGGTCGTATCATGGCGCGACAGCGGGTGCGATCTCGCTTACGGGCGATCCGCGCAGATGGGCTGCGGAACCTGGTATTCCCGGTGTCGTGCGCGTGCTCGATCCTTATCATGGCATCGAGCGCGGATGGGAATCAGCGCAATCGTCGCTCGCCATGATCGAAGAAACAATTCAGCTCGAGGGTCCACACACGGTTGCGGCGTTCATCCTCGAACCCATCACTGGAACGAACGGTATTCTGATTCCTCCCGATGGGTACCTGCAGGGCGTCCGCAAGCTATGCGATAAATACGGAATCCTGATGATCGCCGACGAGGTCATGTCGGGCTTCGGACGCACCGGCGAATGGTTTGCCGTCGACCACTGGAAAGTCATTCCCGATCTCATCTCCTTGGCGAAGGGCCTGACGTCCAGTTACATTCCACTCGGCGCGGTCGGGATTCGTCATCACATCGCGCAGCATTTTCAGGACAAAGTGTTCTTCGGCGGACTCACTTACAACTCGCATCCGATGGGATGCGCCACGGCGCTCGCCACGATTCGGGTGTATGAAGAAGACAACCTCATCGAGAATGCGCGACAGATGGGCGCGACTATGAAGGAGCTCGGAGCTGAGCTCCAGAAAAAACATCGCTCGGTAGGCGCGGTTCGTTCGATCGGACTATTCGGTATCTTCGAACTTGTGCGCAGCCAGAAAACGCGCCAGCCGATGGCTCCGTTTAATGGCACGTCGGACGAGATGGCCGCACTCGGAAAATTCTTCCGCGAAAACGGCCTCTACACCCTCGTGCGCTGGAACACGTTTTATACCAATCCTCCGCTGTGCATTAACGCGCAGCAATTGCGCGAGGCGTTTGCGATCATTGACAAGGGCCTGGATATTACGGACCAGGCCGTCATGGATTAGTCGGCGGTCGTCAGATTCAGGTTTTCCGATGCAATTCCTGCCTGGAATGTCTGAAGCCTCGGGCGGATACGAGCGATCCTGAGATCTAACTTACACTGCCTGGGGAACGCGCTCAACGCACGCCGCCTTCTCGCCTTCGGCCCCCGCCTCGCCAGCCTCGTGGTACTCCGCGTCCTGATTCACGGCCCACACGTCGTACTGGCGACGGCCCGAGAGAATATTTTTTGCCGTAAGCATCGCTGTCATCATGGCGTGATCCTGGTTGTTGTACTTGTGCATGCCGTTGCGGCCGATGAGGTGGAGCGTCGGGAACTGCTTTTCGAGTGCGATGCGGATCGTATCGACGTGCCGTTGGTAGGAGCCGTCGTAGACGGGATAGGCCTTCTTCTGGCGAATGACCACGCCATCGACGATGTTCGCGGCGTTTGCCAGACCGATTTGCTGAATTTCCTTTGTTGCCAGTGCGAGCAGCTGCTCGTCACGCGAAGTCCACAAGCCATCCCCCTCGAAGCAAAAATATTCCAGCCCGTATGAGCAGAAGGCTCGGTCCGGCACCATTTCCGGCGACCACGACTTGTAATTCTGCACGCGCCCGACTTGCACCGACGGGTCGTGAATGTAGATCCAGTTGTCGCTGAAACGGCCTTCGTCACGAACAACAAGGCCAACCGTTAGAAAGTCGCGATAGCGTAACGACTTTCCTGCGAGTTGCTCTTCACTCGAAAGTACGGGCTCGATCTGCGCCACCAGTTCGCGGATGGGCATCGAGGAAATCATGTGCTCGCTACGGAATTCTTCGACTTGACCGTTTGCATCGCGCGTCGTGACTATCCAGATATTGCCCTCGGGATTGAATCGGCACCTCACCACCTTGCGTCCCAGGAGCACCTCGCCCCCGAGCTGGCGAACCTTCGCGGTACACGCTTCCCACATCATCCCCGGCCCGAGCCGCGGATAACGGAAGGTATCGATCAGCGTCTTCACGACCTGCGTCCGGTCTTTCGGTTTGCGCTGCGGCAAAAGCGCGTGCTTGATGGCCGAGCCCAGCGAGAGCCCCTTTATCCGCTGGGCGGCCCAGTCTGCAGAAATTTCGGTGCACTTCATGCCCCAGACTTTTTCCGTATAGGTCTTGAAGAAAATCTGGAAGAGCCGCTCGCCGAACTGATTGACTACCCAGTCCTGAAAGCTTCTTGGATTCGGTGTGGGGTTCAAACGCGCCTTCGCGAATGATGCCATGCAGCGCGCCGACTCGAGGAAGCCGAGCTTCGAGAGAGCTTCCAAAGGCCTGAGCGGGTAAGTGTAGAACTGTCCGCGATAGTAAATGCGCGACGAACGGGGCCGATTGAGCATGTCCGGCCCCGCGATCTCAGTCCAGAGGTCTTCGACCTCTCGCGATTTCGAGAAGAAGCGATGCCCTCCGATATCGAAGCGAAAGCCTTTGTACTTGACCGTGCGCGAGATTCCGCCGACATACTCAGGATCGGCCTCGAGGACCAGCACAGGAGCTCTCTTTTTGGAAAGTTCGTAGGCCGCGGTCAGGCCCGCGGGGCCTGCGCCTGCGATTACTGCTTTGAAAACTGGTGGCATTCGACTGACGAGTTAGTACTGACATTGTCGCACACCACCGCCGACCAAATCCCTTCAACCGCGGGGTTCACGGCGACTCAGAGCCCCTTCAAAGGTTCCGTTGTCCGGCAGCGCGCTCACTTTGCCAGCCGATTATATTTCTTCAGCACCTCTCGCAGTTTGTCGTGGGGCAGCCCGATCGCTGTATGGCCGTCCATTCCTGTCATCGTCTCGGCTGCAACCATCGCATTGACGACGGCCTCTTCGGTAGCCTGCACGGTCGCGAGAAAAATGGGATCAAGGCTATCGTTCGGAAGCATCCTCACATCGTGGATCCCCTTCGGGTCGGCCATGCCACCGTTGGCGGTCGAGAAGGCAATGAAAATATCGCCCGATCCGTCGCCCGAATAGCTGCCGTTGCGGCCAAGGCCAAGGGACGCGCGGCGCGCGACACGCTTGAGTTGGGTCGGAATCAACGGCGCGTCGGTTGCGATGACGATGATAATCGAGCCGTTGTCTTGGTCGGCTCTGGCCGGCAGGGACTGATTCGCACTCGTCGTCTCATACGCGGGATGCTCGGGAATCTCCTTGCCCACCGGCACTCCGGCAATGCGCAATTCCGGCCGACGTCCATAGTTGCATTGCACGAGCACGCCCACAATGTAGCCGCCATTTTTCTGATCGAGCACGCGTGACGACGTGCCGATACCTCCTTTGAATTCGTTGCAGATCATACCGGTGCCTCCACCCACACTGCCTTCGTCGACCGGTCCACCGTGCGCGGAGTCGAGCGCGTGGAAAGCGTGCTCGGGCTTAACGTGAAATCCATTGATGTCGTTGAGAAAGCCGTCCCAGGTTTCCGCCACGACCGGAAGCGACCACCAATAGCCTTCCATGTCCGGTGCACCGCGCTTTACCCTCCAGGCGACCACAGCGTCGCGCACCACGCCTACACTATGCGTGTTTGTGATCATGACCGGACCGTCGAGCAGGCCGGAATCCTCTAGCCAGGTGGTGCCGGTCATCTCGCCGTTGCCGTTGAGCGTGAACCACGCGCCAAATACGCTATCGGTGGAGTTCTTGCCGCGTGGTAAAACAGCGGTGACGCCGGTGCGGACGGGCCCTTCTCCCACTTTGAGCTTGCCTGTTCCGGAAATGAGGGTTGTTTGTCCAACCTCAACGCCTCTCACGTCGGTGATGGCATTATTGGCGCCGGGCGTGCCATCGAAGGGAACTCCGAGATCCCTGGCGCGCGGCCTGGATTGCGAGTTGGCGCTTGCAGTCGCGATTGCGATGATCAGTAAGCAAAAGCACACGGAGGAGCAACGTTTCATGGAGCGGCCTCGTTTCAGGAAAAAAGCGGACAGCGCACGCGGCAGTATAAAGCATCAAAGGCCCAGTGATTTACAATCCGGTCAGGCGAATTTGCGACGGGTAACGGGAGTCTGGAAGGTGAGATGTAATCGCCGAGGAGACGAAATGACGAATTGGAAGCAGGCGGCAATTGCGATATCGGCAGGAACGGCGGTCATTCTGCTCCTGAAGGGACGGCGTCCGGCGGCGGTGCTGGTAGGTGGAATCGGAATGGCCGTACTCGCGTCGGAGTATCCCACCAAGTTCGAGCGTTTCCGCGAAGAACTCCCGGAGTATGTTCGTCAGGGCACAGGCATGATCGATATGGCGATGCGCATCGGCAGCAAGATAGGCGAGCTTTCAGAAAGGCGAGCCGGCGCCGCGTTTGAGGAATTGGGAGAATATTGAAAGGTACGCTGGTGGTCCCTCGCTACTCGTCAACCTGGCTCGCAACCTGCGTGTGGCGATCAGCGAAGAGCCAACGAGCGATTAGCCGTCTTATTCGATGCCGAGCTGCTTCCTCGCATCCGGGCTTAATCGCTCCGGCGTCCAAGGCGGATTCCACACGACATTCACAATCGCGTTGCGCACACCGGGCAATTGCTCGACTCGTGCTTTCACCTGCGCGCTGATGTTGACATGCTCCGGACATCCCTGCGCTGTCAGCGTCATGTCAACTGTGACATCTTGCTGGTTCTCTGGCGCGGCAGCGAATTGGATGTTATAGATCAAGCCGAGATCGACGATGTTAACCGGAATTTCGGGATCGTAGCACTGCCGCAATGCGCTGCGAACGTCGTCTTCAGTTAGTGGCATACTGGTTCTAGTTTAGCGGATTCGGCGCGATCGCGGCGCGAAAGGATTCCGTTCGAACATGGCAATGGAAGCGGAGACTCGAAAAAAGCTTCAACTGGTTTTATTGCTCGGCATCGTGGTCGCCGGCGGTCGCGCGGCATACATCGTGTACGAGCGTCATGAGGCAAAGAAGGACGAGGCCACAATCAGGATCAACACTCCCCTGAAGGCCGACTACTATGTGACGCCGAAGAAACTGCGTCCCTATGATTTGAAATCGGCCCGGCAGCTCACGCTGCAGCCCGCGTGGATAAAGCTTGGTTATTACCATACTTATTACCCGTACGACACGGCTTCTCACAAAGCGGATTTCGCGCATGAAGTCGGCACGCTTGGGCCGCTGCAGAAACTGGACATCTTTGACGTGGTTACGGGCGTGACTCCGAGAGCTCCGGGGACAAAGCAGATTCTGGCTGTATTTCGCGTCGAGGGGAAGACCTATGCCGTCCCAATCGGCGCCGAAAAGGGCGACGAGTTCAAATGCTATTCGGATGACATGTTTTTCATCGAAGATCCCCACGAGCTGTACAAGCACTGGCCTGCGGACATATGGAAAGCGATCGATGAACACCGTGCTCAGCAGGGAATGAGCGAACTGCAGGCGAGCTTCGCACTCGGTATGGGAACTCCAGAGGGTTCGGGCGGCTATGGATCGCGTACGCTTGACTACCCGAATGGCGGAAAGGCGGTAACGATTCGTTTTGAGAATGATAAGGCAGTGACCATTACGCCGGGCGCGTGACCGAACGGCAAAGTGCCACTTCGTGCCGTACAATGCACGACATGAAACGCCGCCTACTTTTTCTGCTCTCTCTAATCGTTCTATCCCCTCTTCTCTTTGCCGCACCGCGCACCATGCGCATCGATTACTACCATGGCGGCAACTCCAGAGAGGAATGGTTCACGCTCGACCGTACCGTGCTCGAGCCTCTTGAATGGCCCGGCAATCCCGCCAAGGCAATCGATGGAAGCCAGTTGGGCAATTTTGTCTTTGAAGTGCGCGAAAAAGGAAGCGGGACGCTGCTGTACTCGCGTGGCTTCAATTCGGTTTTTGGCGAATGGCGGGACACGGAAGAAGCGCAACACGCCAACCGCACGTTTTCCGAATCGCTGCGCTTCCCCGCGCCGTCGGCGCCGGTAGAGGTGTTGCTGAAAGAGCGCAACCCGAAGGACCCGACCGTCGGCGGTTTTCATGAAGTCTGGAAAACAGTTGTCGATCCAGGAGACAAATTCGTCGACCGCTCGCGGCCGCCATCGCCGGGCGCCCTCATTACGCTCCAAAAAATGGGTGATCCCGCCGGCAAGGTCGATCTGCTGGTGTTGGGTGATGGATACACATTGCCCGAGCGAACGAAATTTGAAGGCGATGCGCGCCGCTTTATGGAAAGGTTGTTTGCCGCATCGCCCTTCAAAGAACACAGAAACGATTTCAACGTCTGGGGACTATGTCCGCCCGCGGACGAATCCGGCGTGTCGCGTCCGTCGAGTGGAATTTATCGTCGTTCGCCCCTGGGCGCTGCTTATGATTCCTTCGACAGCGAGCGTTACGTGCTCACCATGGAAAACCGCACCCTGCGCGACGTAGCGTCGTTCGCGCCTTATGAATTCGTCGAGATTCTGGTGAACGGCAAGACCTACGGCGGCGGCGGAATCTTCAATCAATACGCCACCGTGGCCATCGACAACGCATGGGCGGGCTACGTAGGCGTACATGAATTCGGGCACCACTTTGCAGGCCTGGCGGACGAGTACTATACCTCAGATGTTTCCTATCTCTCGCAGGAAAAGCGAACCGAGCCATGGGAACCGAACGTGACGGCTTTGCTCGATCCCGCCCAGTTGAAATGGAAAGACCTGGTAGAACCAGGCACGCCTCTGCCGACGCCTTGGTACAAAGAAAAATTTGAGTTGCTCGAAGCCGGAATTCAGAAGGAACGTCGACAGTTGCGCGCCGATGGGAGGCCGGAATCGGAAATGGAGGACCTCTTCCGAAGAGAGCGTGGAAGCGAGTTGGCCCTGTTCGGGGACGAGAAATTCGCTGGGAAAGTTGGAGCCTTCGAAGGCGCGAACTACGAAGCCAAAGGCTACTACCGGCCCGAGGTGGATTGCATCATGTTCACGCGCCACGACAGGTTTTGCGCTGTCTGTCGCCGCGCCATTGAGCGCGTCATTGCAATGTATACATAAGGATTCTCAGAACTGGCAATGCGTGGATTCTAACCTGCACGGCCGGTCAAAGAATGACCGTCTTGACGCACCTAACTCCTTTATCCGTAATATCTTGCAGCCAAAATCAGTATATTTGCTAAAAATTAACCTGCAAAATCGCAGAAAATCCTATCTAACCCCCACGCATTCAATATGTTGCAAGTAACTTCTTATTTCTCAAAGATCTGGCGGTAAAAGTGCGCTAAATCTATGATTCTAAAAGATCACTTAGGGAGGGGGTATCCGCGCCAACCTCGCTTAACCGGAGGCGAACAAACTCGACCACTTCCGTCGTCACGTATTGCGGAGGCTGGATGGTGAACGTCGGGAGATGCGCGACCGGCTTGAGTGAAACCTGTTTCCACGACAAACCTGCCGAATCGCCATTCGCATGCAGCAGCACGGCATCGGCACGATCCAGAAACTCCTGCGCCGAAGACTTGAAATCCGCGGTCGCAGCATCGAGCACTGTGAGGTAGAGATCGGGCTTCAGGAAGCGCAGAACACTGTTCGATTCGATGATCACATTCTGTGCTGATGCCAGAATCTGTCGCACGCGCGGCATGGCTTCGGCAAGCCGCCCCTGCTCAGTGCGAACCCACCACGAATGGTCGGCGCCGGCCAGCAGAAAGCGCGAAGTATCGGATTCGCCGCTTCCGTCGCGTTCTTCGGTCACAGCCCAGGAATGATCGCCGGTAGCGCAATCGCAAGCCTCGCCGTTCGCGGAGCACACGCCATGTCCATATTGCGTGATCTTGAGCGCAGTCCAATGCAGATCGCGCAGCGCAGCAATCAGGCCGGCAACCACGCTGGTTTTGCCGACGCTCCGTGTATGTCCGCCGATGACGACGATCGACATTGGGCTCAGGCTACTTTCCCTTCGCAGACCTCGATAAGAACGCCAATTCCTTAAGATACTCGCGAATCGGCCGAGCGGGCGTTCCCCAGAACACAACTCCTTTGCCGCGAATCACTTTCTTCGTCGGAATCCCGCTCTGGGCGCCGAGGATCGTGCCTTCTTCGATGCGCACGTGATCGGCGATGCCAACTTGCCCTCCGATGATGACATGATTCTCAACCACGGCGCTGCCGGAAAGCCCGGTTTGCGCGGCGATGACGACATCCTCGCCGACTTCGACATTGTGGCCGACGTGGACGAGGTTGTCGATCTTCGTCCCACGGCGGATGCGCGTCTCGTCGAGCGCACCGCGGTCGATGGTCGAGTTTGCGCCGATCTCGACGTCGTCTTCGATCACGATGCGCCCGATCTGCGGAAACTGCTCGTAACGTCCGGTTTCGGAGTCGCGGACGTAGCCGAAGCCTTCGCTGCCGAGAACGGCTCCCGCTTGGACAACGACGCGATTGCCGATGGTCGTGCCGGGATAGATTGTGACATTCGCGTCAATGCGGCAGCCCGAGCCGAGTTCAACGCCCTCGCCGATCACGCATCCTGCGCCAATCGTGGTGTCATCCCCAATCCGCGCCCGTTCGCCGACGATCGCGCGCGGGCCGATGTCGACATTGCTGCCAACGAGGGAGGCGGCAACGATGGCCGATGGATGGATGCTGCGGCCGAGATGTCCGCTGTCTCGCAGGAGCCGAGCCGCGCGTGCAAAGGCAAGGCGAGGTTGGGCGCAAATCAGTAGAGGTTTCTGCGAAGGGGTTTTGGCGGCAAACTCTCCCGCGATTACGGCAGCGGCCCGCGAGTCGAGCGCGTTGTGAAGGTGCTTGGGATCGTCGACGAAGACGAGACTTTCGGAATTGGCAGACTTCAAGCTCGAGACCGTTGATACGGTAACACCGCCGTTTCCGATGAGGCGGCAAGCGAGGTTCCCGGCGAGATCGCTGAGGGTAAGTTTCATAGCAGGATCATTGTCGCGTCAGCGAGGGTGCTAAGCAAATGGGACTTAAACAAACGCGAGCACCTTTCGCTGAACGAGGCTAAGAAAAAATATCCAGCGTGAGTCGGCTCTCCACGGTAGGGTAGCATCACCTTTACGCTTAGAACCGCACTATACGGCCAAAGCTAGTAGATCGCCTTTTCCCCCTCCGGCCTCGTCTTCCATCGCCGGTGCAACCAAAGCCACTGATCGGGATAGCGGCGAATGAAGCTTTCAATCACGCTGGTGAACAGGGCGGTGTTGGCCACGATGTCGGCTTCGTTGTCGCCAGTGCGAATGAGTTCGAGCGCGGGATCGAAGCGCAATGTGTATTTGCCAATATCTTTCTGCCAGGTTGTAAACGTCGGTACGACCGCCGCGTCCGTGCGCAGAGCAATGCGCGCCAGGCCACTGGCCGTATAAGCCGGAACGCCGAAGAAGTTCACGAACACCCCTTGCGGCGGCGTCATGTTGGTGTCCATCAGAATCCCGACGACTTCCCCGGCGCGCATGGCGGCGAGCAGGCCGCGGATGAAATCATCTTTGCTGACGGTTTTGTTGCCGTGCATGGTGCGGTAACTCTGCACAAGGCGGTCGATATAAGGGTTGTCGAGCGGGCGCATCACGATCCACAAGGGATGGCCCTGCAAGGAATGCGCGAACGCGGATAGCTCCCAGCCGCCGAGATGTCCGGTAAGAAAGAGCACACCTTTGCCGCGCGCGAAGGCCTTCTGGTAGTTCTCAAGTCCATCGTAGACCACAACGTCCGTCACGTTCGCGCATGTATAGCGCGGGAAGAGGCAAACTTCGGCGAGCTGGCGGCCGAGAGAGATGTATTCACCTCGGACAATGCGACGGCGTTCCTCGGCGGGCATTTGCGGGAAGGCAAGAGCGAGGTTTCGCATACCGACTTCGCGCAGGCGCCGATGGAGGCGAAACACTGTGAGTCCGAGGGCGATGCCGACAGCGCGCGCGAGAGGTCGGGGAAGCAGGCCCATGAGCTTGATTGCGGGCCAGACCACAGCGTACTCGAGTCGTTCACGCACTTGCCGGAGTGTAGGGGTTGAAGAGGCTTGTGCGCAAGGAAGATCGCGGTCCCGACTTGCCTTCGTCACCGCAGGGTCAGAGAGATCGAATCACGTCCAACGGATGCTTCCGCGACGCGGCAAGCTGGCTTGGCGCGACCTGGCTGCGCGCAACCTGGCTTGGTTGCTCGATCGATCGGCAATAAAGTCCGGCTGGAGGAGTGTCCCCCCACACGAGCCGAATTTACTTTGACGCGATCTGCGCCCACTTGGCCAGCGTGTTGAGGAACGGATAGGCCGACTTGGGCGCTTCGACTTCTCCCTTGAGCGATGTTTTGAATGGCACCATGCGGCCATAGAACTCGCGGGTGCTGTCTTTGTCCTGCTTGATGACGGCGCCATTCAGTTCGAGTCCGGCGAAAAGGCCGCGGGAGCGCGAATAGGTCAGGACCTGCGCCCGCATCTTCCAGTCGGTGTCAGCGGCGGCGTGGCGGCCCACCGGGCCCGCAGCGGCGCTGGCGTCGCCGCCGAGCTTGAACTTGCTCGAAAGCAGATTATTCATTCCGCCTTTGTTCATGATCAGCATGACGACATCGGTGGCCTGGCCGCCGATTTGGAGGCCAAAACTGCCGCCGCCGATCATAAAGAACGCGGGCGCACTCCAGCCCTTTTCGGTGCGGCAACTGGCGACGCCGCGGCCATAGCGGCCGCCAAAGACGAAGCCCCCGTTGAGTAGCGACGGAACGACAGCCACACATTCGGCTGAGCCGAGAATCTCTTCGGGTATGCGGTTGTCGGGAGCAGCCTGGATCTCATCGAGTACGGTACCAGCGTCCTCGACACGGGAGGCTGCCTTGCCGCCGCCTTCCGACTTGGCGTCATCTTCGCCGGGTAGAAATTGGGTCAAAGAGCAAGCAAATACCAGCACCAACAGGAGATTGCGCATGAATGCCTCACTTGGGACCTCAAACCCTCGATCCCATTGTTTGTTGCGAAGTTTTTTGGGCCAGAATTCCAATGCTTTGAATTCTAATTCATATGGATGCAGAGCGAGGACCGCGGGGTAGTGATTGGGGTGAGTCAGAGAGGCAAAAAAATGCGGGGCTGAAAGCGGCGACCCTAATCTCCGTTTCCAACCCCGTCTCCCAGGTTCTGTGGTAGGTGAACCAAGTATGGGACAGGCCGGAAAATGCGACAAGATTACCGAGGTCACTGTACGTGGGTAACCCAAGGAAGGTCCAGAGCGACCAAGGTTTGCATGGGTTCCGGCCATTCCTCGGCGACGGTTTTGCAACTTGGGAGAGGCGCTATTTCATGCTCCACAAAAATAATGCCGCTCCCCATTCCTACCCCCCCCAATTTTGCGTAACCCATTTGGAGGCAGTGATTTACCTGCAAAGTCTTCCAAAGTAGAGAGTTAGTTTGAAAAATCGCGGGGTTGCGGAAGTAGGGATCTTTCGACCGCTCAACCGCTTCGCTGCGCGAAACCGTTGCTCCGCTCAAGATGACAGGTTCCAATGCTTGTGGAACGACCGTGAGCCGCGGAAGCTGCAAGTGCGAGCCAAAACGCGAGAGCCTCGGCCTACTTTGCGCTGACCAGCGAGTGCGTAATCGCGTGGACCGAGAGAGCGATGCGGTTCTGCACACCGACCTTGCGCATCAGTTTTGCTACGTGGGCCTTCACCGTGCGTTCTTCAATGCCGAGGGCCGAGCCAATTTCCTTGTTCGAGCGGCCGGCTACCAGCATCTCAAGAACTTCTTTCTCGCGATCCGTAAATGTGACGCGGCCGGCGGGAAAGATTCTGCCCGGAGAAGAGCTGACGCGTTCGATGAAAGTCGAGAGCACCCGGCGAGGAGCCCATACCGATCCCTGATGCACAATGCGGAGAGCCTGAATGAATTCGGTCGGAGAGGCTGCCTCATCGACATAGCCCTTGGCACCGGCGGCGATGGCTTTGAGGACGCTTTCGTCGTCCATGCCGGAGCCGGTGACGATGATGCGCAGGTCGGGACGGACGGCTTTGAGGCTGGCCATGATGTCATATAGATTCTGGCCGTTGCGGTTGCCGAGCAGGACGAGGTCGATGCCGGTGAGCTGGCCGACGTCGGCAAGGGAGGCGGAAACCAGTTCCAGATCTGGTTCAGAATCGAAGAGGGCCCGGAAGCCAACAAAGCGCAGTGGATCGCTTTCGACCACTGCGACACGGATGATTGGTTTTTTCGCAGCACCAACAGCAGCTTTCATCAAGGTTTCCCTGTTAGGATTGCTTCCTGTTTAAGATTGCCTGAAGCAGAGGGGAATTGAAACGATTGCAGGCTCAGTCCAATTACGGGGGTAACCCCGAAAAGGCGGGCCTGTGGAGGGATTTCGCGTGACGAAAAAATGCAAATATCGGCTGTTTTCGGGACTTATTGCGATGTTACTAGTAACAGGATTACTAAGGGCGCGGGCCCAGAGTGAGGCTCCTACCACGCAAGCCGCACCCCCCGCAGGCGCATATCAGCCGAAATTTTCCGGCGACCCTGCGCACTCGGAGTCAGAGGCGCAGGCGCTCGCTTACATGCGCGTGGCGTTGCGGGCGGAACACACGTACAAGCAGAAACATGGGAAATATACGACCTCGCTGGCACAGCTGGTGGGAACAGGATCCTTTACCAAACGCTCGGTGGCCGTGGATCGCGGAGACTACACGGTAGGCTTTCGGCCGCACAAAGAGAGAAATAGCGACGAGGAAGGATTTGTGCTGACCATGACGCCGAAACATATGGACGCGGAACACCGATCGTTCTATGCGGAAGAGGATGGAGTGATTCACGGTGACGATCAGAAACCGGCAGGTGCAGATTCGCCGAAGTTGAAGTGAGCGTTCCAACCGCCGGGAACGGCCACAGATTCGCGAAGAGACAAAAAAATTCCCTGGCCCAGGGGGCTCTAAGATTCGTGCTCCGGAAACGAGCCACCACCTTCTTTGCGCACCAGGGGCGGGGGCGATGTGCCGGGGGCGACGCCGGGAAGGCGGGAGCTTGTTCCGGCTCGCTTCAACTCCTTCAGAATGTCATCGCGTTCACGCGCCCCGTATTCGCGGGCGAAGCGCGTCAGCGCTTCCGTAAGAATTTCGTGGTGATGAACGTTTTCGAGCCCGGGTTCGCGCGTAATACTCAGCCAGAGGCGGTGCAGCAGGAGGATGTCTTCATCCTTCATGGTTGGCGTGTGCGGGCCAATGCGAAAGGTTTCGGCATGCGCATTGGGGTGGACGACCTGGAGCACGAACTGACGTTTTGGCTCGGGTAGTGCTTCCCATGCCTGGCCAAGGGCGAACGCCTGCTCTTCAGGGATCATCTTGCTGGACTCGCCGATCACCACCGCGGACGACTCGAGGTTTTTGGCCGTCTGTACAATCGCACTCCACACATCGCCGGCAGGCACGACGAGCAAGGATACTTTCTTCCCAAAGCTTTCCGCGACGGAGACAGCCCGGGTGAACAGAGTCTGCTCATAATCGCTGAAAATCTGGTCGGGGGACAGGTCGTAGGCAGCTGACCCGAAGCGGCTGATGCGCGCCGACATCACCACCACGTCCTGATCCTGGATGTCGAATTTCTCCAAAGCCCAGCGCAGGTGACTTAGGGTGTTGTAATCGCGCACCGGAACGAGCACATTGCCCGGGCGAATCCGGAGCGTCTCGCGCTCCACCGTATCGCTCTGCAGCAGTTGGAAGTGATCCTTCATCTGCTGCTTGGCCAGAGCGTATTTTTTGCGGTTCACGCGCTCGGAAACTGTGAAGATCAAAAAGAATACGACCGAGAAGGAAACGCCGGCCACCGTGGCTACCGACTTGGTGGCCAGATTCACCAGGGCCGTCGAGAGCAGGACGAGGAATACCGAGGCGAGCCCGATCGGGATTTCGGTGCCCGCGATCGTAATGTTGGGGGGAACCTTCCAACCGCGCTCACCCTTGTAGCGGAAGCGAAGAACAAGCATGGCGAGGCTGTTGAAGGTGAAGCTCCAGATGACCCCAAAGGCGTAAGCTTCGCCCAAAAGATAAACGTCGCCGCGGCTCGCCAGAATGGTCAAAATCTGCAACCCCACCACCATGTTGATAATCCGGTGGCTGGTTCCATATCTCCGGTGAGGAAGGCGGAACCAATCGGCGAGAACGCCGTCCTCGGATACGCGGTTGAGGACGCCATTGGAGCCGATGATGGCCGTATTGACCGCGCCCGACAGGATCAGAAAGCCAACCACGACGACGAAGCCGCGGAAAATCAGGCGCAGCAATTCGGGACCGTACATATGCATCGCCAGGCCAGCGATGAGATTGTCTTTGTAAACGGGAACGCGAACCCCATCCGGAATCAGCATGACCGCGAGCAGGGCGGACAGGCCGGTGAAAACGAAGCTGTAAATGGCGATAACAATGGCGGCGCGCTTAAGGTTCTTGAGCTTGGGATGGGCGAGCTCGCGATTGACCTGGGCCAGGGACTCTTCGCCGCTCATGGCAAGGACGGAGTGACCAAAGGCAATCAGAATGCCGAGCAACCCAAACATGCGAGCCAGACTCTGCTCGGGAAATGTGTGCCCGAGGAAACCGAGCGATTCTTTGGAAAAATGCAGGTTCTGCGGCGTCGGGAGTGGCACGCTCTGATATCCCGTTTTAACGATCGTGATCGCCGACCAGGCTAGCAGAACGACTACCATCACGGTCGTGATCTGCATGACTCGCAGTGCCTTCTCACTCGACTCGTGAATACCCTTGATGTTCTCCCACCAGTAATACACCGTCACGGCCAATGCAAAGGCGACCGAAGTTCCATTGACGCTGAATTGGGGCGTGCCATTAAACAGGTTGTGCACGGCACGCGGAATCCAGCCGTGCGCGTCGGCGGTCACCATGACCTCATTGAGCAAGCCGGCGATGTATTGTCCGGCCGATACGCCTGAGATTGGGCCGGTGAGGATGTAGTCGAACATCAGCGCGGAGACGCTGAGTTTGGCGAGCGTGCCCCCAAGGGCTTCCTTGACGACTTTATAGACGCCGCCGCGCACGAACATGGAGCAGCTTTCCACGTAAACGGCGCGCACCGTAAACGAAAAAAGCATCACTCCCACGATGAACCAGGGAGCCGACTTCCCGATGGCCTGTTCAGCGATACCGCAGGCGTAGAAGGCCGAAGAGGCCAGATCGTTGAGAACGATGGCGGCCGCGCGCCAGTAAGAAATGAAAGTCAGCATCACCGACGTGGCGACGACGATGCGAACACGATTAGAGGAGTTGTTCACGGGCTGGAGGGGAGTTGACATGCGTACGAACGGCCGACCTAGCTAGCCTGCGAGTGGTGCGATTCCTCCCGTCCCAACAGAAGTTCAGCGTCTTCGACAAAGGTGACGAGGAGGACCACGGTGGAACCGGCCAGGCCCACCACAAACATTCCTTCCAGAATGCGTACCAATATCACGCCTAAAAGCGAAATCATGACGAACTATGGTATCCGATAGGGCGGGTGAGAACAATGTCCCGGATTTGGGCGTTCTCCGTTCCCGCTTTTCAGTTCTCAGTTCTCGGTGCGGAGGAGACTGCTCAATGCAAACAGGGTTGATGCACCGAAATTCCAATTGGGAATGGCCCGGTTTGTTATGCTTGCGCGGTGAGACGAATTCAGCCGAGTTCGTGGTTGCTCGTGGTTGTGTCGGCGGGCTTGCAGGTGGTGATCTTTCCGCTGCCCGGCCTGTATTGGCTGGTGTGGATCGCGGTTGCGCCGCTTTTGATTGGGCTGCTACGGGCGCGCCCCAGTGGCGCGCTGCTGGTGGATGCCAGCGTCAAGCTCGTTCCGGCTTCGCCGTGGCAGGGATTTTTGCTCGGCTACCTGTGCGGCGTTCTTTGGTGCGGAGGAACTTGCTATTGGGTCTTCGACACCATGCACCGTTATGGTGGCCTGCCGGTTCCCATGGCCGTTCTGGTGCTCATTCTGTTTTGCATGTACATCGGGCTCTATCACGGGCTCTTCGGATTTTTGATGGCACTGGCTGCCGGACGCGGTTCGGTAAGGTGGGTGCTGGTGTCGGCTCCCTTCCTGTGGGTTGCCGTCGAGCTGGCGCGGACGCGGGTCACCGCTTTCCCGTGGGAGCTGCTCGGTTATGCGCAGACTGCCAACGTGGCCGTCACGCGCATCGCCACCCTGACGGGCGTCTACGGGCTGTCATTCGAGATCGTGCTCGTGAACAGCGCTTTCGCGGCCGCGTTTCTGGTCGAGAAAGCTCGGCGCAAACGGCTGCTCCTGGCCACATTCGGAGCCGCGGCGGCGCTGCAAGCAGGGCAGTGGGCGGTGAGTCCGCCTCAGCCTGCGACCGACCGGTCAGCGCTGCTGGTGCAACCCGATATTCCGATTACGACGGCCTGGACTGAAGATTATTTTCAAGGCACGCTCAATGATCTGGTGAAACTCAGCCTGAATCCCCCTGGAGCCAAGCTCGGCCAGCCCAACGAGTTGATCGTCTGGCCGGAGTCGCCGTCTCCTTTCTTCAGCAATGACGCACGGTTTCGCGAACCGGTCAGCGCGCTGGCCCGGCAGTCGGGCAGCTGGGTGATTGCCGGGACAATTGGCATTCAGGCGGCGACCCACAATGGACGCAGAGGTTCGCAAATGTTTAATTCTGCCGCCCTCGTCAGCCCGCAAGGAGAATGGACCGCGCGCTACGATAAAGTCCACCTGGTGCCCTTTGGCGAATATCTGCCTTTCCCGCGGCTCTTTGCCTTCGCCGGAGGACTGACGAAAGAGGTCGGCGAATTCCAGCCTGGTTCGTCGCATGATCCGCTGGCGGCCGGCGGTCAGCGGGTGGGCACGTTCATCTGCTATGAATCTATTTTTCCGGATGAGGTGCGGCAGTTCGCTGCCGGCGGAGCGGATGTGCTCGTCAATATTTCCAACGACGGCTGGTACGGCGACAGCGGCGCCTGGTCGCAGCACCTTCAGCAGACTCGTATGCGGGCCATCGAAAATAACCGCTGGCTCCTGAGCGCGACCAATACCGGGCTGACTGCCGTCATCGACCCCTGGGGAAGAATCGCAGCCACAGTTCCGCGCCACGAGCGAACTGCGCTGGTGGCGCAATATGCGCTCGTTTCAGCGGCCACGTTCTATGCGCGGCACGGAGACTGGTTCGCGTACCTGTGTGCGATAATTTCTGTAGTCATTAGTCTTTGCTCGTTGGTCGGCAGGAAAACCACGAGCAAGTGACGAATTACCAAGGGAGTTAAGAACCAGGACCACAATGCTTGATGAACTCGAACAGCAGTATTCCTCTCTGAAGACCAAGGTGCACGACCTGCGGGAGTATCTTTGACGCGGGCAAGCTGCGCCAGCAGTTAGCCGAAATCGAAAAGCAGGCTTCCGATCCAAACCTGTGGTCGAATCCGGAAAAGTCTCAGCAGGTGATGCGCGAGCGCAAACGGCTCGAGAGCGTGTTGTCGCTCGAGGGCGATCTGGTGCGCCGCACCGACGATATCGGCACGTACTTTGACCTGGGAAAAGAAGGCGAGGACGTTTCGGCGGACCTTCAGCGCGAACTGGACTCGTTGCGCGAGTTGGTCGATCGCGTGGAGACCGAGACGCTGCTCTCCGGGGAGAACGACGCGCGTAACGCCATTGTCACCATTCATCCCGGCGCGGGTGGCACCGAGTCGCAGGACTGGGCCGACATGCTGCTACGCATGTATCTGCGCTGGGCCGAGCGCCAGGGATTCAAGACCGAGATGTACGACTATCAGCCGGGCGAAGAGGCGGGCATCAAGTCCGCGACGTTTTCGGTCGTTGGCGAGTATGCCTTTGGCTATCTGACGAGCGAAATCGGCGTGCACCGGCTGGTGCGCATCTCGCCGTTCGACCAGGCCAAGCGGCGACATACTTCATTTGCCAGCGTGTTCGTTTCTCCGGAGATCGACGACAGCATCGAGGTCGTGATCAAGCCGGAAGACATTCGCATCGACACGTATCGCTCGAGCGGCAAGGGCGGCCAGCACGTGAATACGACCGATTCTGCCGTGCGCATTACCCATATTCCCACCGGACTCGTCGCGAGTTGTCAAAACGAACGTTCGCAGCACAAGAATAAGGACAAGGCGATGTCGATGCTGCGCTCGAAACTCTACGAGTTTGAGATGGAGAAGAAGCGCGAGGTCACGAAGAAAATCGAAGACTCGAAGCTCGACATCGATTTCGGATCGCAGATCCGGTCGTATGTCCTGCAGCCGTACCGGATGATTAAGGATCATCGCACGAAGTTCGAAGTGGGCGATGTGGACCGGGTGATCGACGGCGATCTGACGCCGTTTATGGTGGCTTACTTGCGCATGCGTCGCGGAGAGAAGAAGACGTAATCGGCTGTCGGGTGTCAGAAAAACCTGGGAAGCGCGTGAAGGTAGCGAGCCTTGAAGAGAACGACACGAACTGTGAAGCCGACGAAGCTTGGGCCGCGATTGCAGCGGGCATTCCGCTACGCGGCGAAGTGGCACGAGGGACAGGCGCGGAAGGGAACCGCGGTGCCCTACCTGTCGCACCTGATGGCGGTCACCTCTCTCGTGCTCGAAGCGGGCGGCGATGAGGAGATGGCGATCGCGGGGCTCCTACACGATGTCGTCGAAGATTGCGGCGGAATGCCGCGCCTGCGTGAGATACGCAGGCAGTTTGGCAAGCGCGTGGCGCATATTGTCGAGGGCTGCACGGATTCGTTTGTCGAGCCCAAGCCGGACTGGATCGAGCGCAAACGCGGCTATCTCGGAGAAGTGAAGCACGCCGACGATGAGACGCGGCTTGTGTCCGCGTCGGACAAGCTCCACAACGTGCGCACGATTCTCGCCGATTACCGCAAACACGGCGAGGCCATCTGGGTTCGCTTCAATGGAAAGAGAGAAGGAACGCTCTGGTACTACCGCGCGCTGAGCGATGAGTATGCCCGAAAGCCGAACCGGATTACGCGGGAGCTTGAGATCGCCGTTGGGCAGCTGGAGCGGGCGGTGAGATGGAGCGCGCGGGGAGGTTCCTCTGCCCGAGGGTAACTTGCGCGGGGCGGCGAGTGGCATTAAGAGATAATCATGCCCCGAATGATTGACCTGATCCGGACCTCGCAGGTTCCGTCGAACCTGATGCAGTCGGCGGCGCGCGGATCGCTCTCGGTTCCGGCGGACGAGATGATCGAAATTCTCGTCTATCTCGCACTCCACCATAAAATTTTCGGGCAGCAGGCGCGGATGACGCTGGCCGGCTGGGATGAAAAGGCATGCCTCACCGCGGCGCTGAACCCTGCAACCAGCGCCGAGGTGCTGGGCTATTGGACCACTCCCGATAACCTGAGGATTCCGCTTCTTGCCGCGCTGCTCGCGAATCATGCAGTCAAAGACGAGTCTGTGAAGGAGTTGGCTGCGCGCGGCGGAAGAGAGGTCGTAACCGCACTGCAGTCCAGCGCTCGTGTCATGAACTCGCCGGAACTGGTGAAGGCGCTGCATGCAAATCCAAATCTGCAGCCCAACGAAATCGCGGAAATCGCCCGGAAGCTGGGAACTTCTAGCCCGGTAGCGGGGAGCACGGCAACTCCGGAACCGGAGGAGCAGGATGAAGCGGCCGACTCCGCGCTCGCCGAATACCTCAACGAGAACGCTGCGGAAGTGGAAACGGCTAGGGAAGCGCCTTTTCAGGCATCAGGCGATCACGGACACACCGCCCCGGAGTCCGCGGAGAAGACAGCTGAAACGCCGGCCGCGATGGCTCCCGCGCAGAGCGAAGTAGTGGCTGGCTCCGGCAGCCTGGCTGCGGCAGCTCAACCGAAGAAAATCGCACATGAGAGCGCGGAAGTGAAACGCGACAGTGTGGTGCAGAAGATCCAGAAGCTCGACGTCAAGGGACGGATCGCTCTGGCGGTGCGCGGCGGCAAGGAAGAGCGTTCGATCCTGATCCGCGACATGACCAAGGTGGTGTGTCTGGCTGTGCTCGAATCGCCGAAGCTCACCGACACCGAGGTGGAAGGATTCGCCCAGCAGAAAAACGTTCTGGACTGGGTTTTACGCACCATTCCGATGAAGCGCCGATTTGCGAAAAACTACACCATCCAACGCAACCTCGCCTTTAATCCGCGCACACCCACAGACGTTTCACTGGGCTTGATGAAAAACCTGATGACCCAGGACCTGAAAAATCTTTCCGAGAACAAGGAAGTGGCCGACCCGGTTCGCAAGCTCGCCTTCCGTTTTTACCGGCAGAAATTGGAACGGCACAAAAGCTAGCCTGGCCTCTATAATTCCAATGTCTCTCGCGATGACGGATTCTATCTACAAGGTGCTGGAGCGCGCCAAAACGATCGCGGTCGTTGGTTTATCGGACGACCCGATGCGCCCGAGCCACGGCGTTTCCGCCTACATGCAATCGCAGGGTTACAAGATCATCCCGGTGAACCCGCAGATAGAGGAAACGCTGGGAGAGAAGTCGTACCCATCGCTGCTCGATATCCCCGAAAAAATCGATCTGGTCGATGTTTTCCGGCGCCCCGAGTTTGTCGATGAAATCGTCGAGCAGGCGATTCAATTGAAGATTCCCGCCCTCTGGCTCCAGGAAGACGTCATCCACGAGGCTGCCGCCGCCAAGGCGCGAGCGGCCGGCATTTTCGTGGTGATGGACCTTTGCATTCTGAAGGAACACCGCGCCCGCTTCCGGTGAGTTTTTCTCCCGGCAATCAAAGTACAAGGCCGGCAGCCGCCTCCTTCGCTGTGCGTATTGAGGGGCTCGGTCGCCGCTTGTGTTGTTTACCAAACAAATAAATTGCCAAATCTGCTGCTTTCATGCACTAACTACTCCCCTATTTATCTCCGGGAAACAGTGTAGGTAATTTTCTGTAGTAAGTTGTTGCTCGAACCCTCACAAAAAAATCTTTCCCCCAAAGATTCGAGGGACTTGTACACCCGCACGACCCCACACGCTGGTGACGCGAATTCCACCAAGGAGAATGTTCCGTGCAGCAGAAGGCATTTACCCGAAGTCTGTTTGTGCTCGCCGTCATCGTCTTGTTCGCTGCAACCGTATTTGCCCGCCGGGTCCCTTCGTCGCAACGGGTGATTCTGATCATCGACGAAAACAGCAGTTTTCCCGAGGCAATGGGCAATATGCCCTGGCTGGTGGGCCAGGGGTTGGCGAATGGCTTCGCGGCGAACTACAAGTCCGATAATGGCGGCTCCCTGCTCGACTATTTATGGCTGGCCTCGGGCAGTTGCCAGTCCTCCGCTAACTGCAAGCTTCCGGCGGGTTCGCACGATTTCAATTGCAATGGAAACGACTGCTACTATCCCGGAACACAGACCACCGATCCCATTACAGACGACAACATCTTTCGCCAGATGAATGAGACTGGCATCAGTTGGAAGGTGTATGCCCAATCCTATGCCGCTGCGGGAGGGACGCCGACAACTCCCGACAACCACAACGGCACATCGTATTACCGGCGCCACAATGGCGCTACATGGTATAGCGATATTCTCAGCAATATCGATGGTTCGGCGAACAACATCGTGGACTTATCCCAGCTTGCGACCGATCTCGCCAGCGGGAATCTCCCGCGGTTCATGATCATCGTGCCCGACGGGAACCATGACGCGCACGATTGCCCCGCCGGTATGAAAACCTGCACAGAAGAACAGAAACTGGCGGCCGCCGACAGCTTTCTGAGCACCACCCTGACTCCCATCCTGGCCACGTCCAACTTTCAAAAGGGAGGAGACGGTCTTATCTTCGTGACCTTCGACGAATGCGGCGGAGGCACGGATCTGGGCTGCGGCGCGGCCGTCTACACCGCGGTGATCGGGCCCAAGGTCACGCCGCATGTTGTCTCGACCACTCCTTATAAGCACGAAAACACCCTGCGTACGATCTATGATGCGCTCAGGCTTACCAACTATCCCGGCGTCGCAGCGACTGCCAGTGATATGTCCGACTTCTTCGGGCCACGCAGCAAGACTCCGGTGGTGGTCGTGGAGTCGCCCTACGACGGCGATGCTGTGAGTTCGCCGGTGTTACTGCTGGCCGCCGCCTATCCATCGAACAGACACAGCATCACCGCCTGGTCCGTGTTCGTCGATGGCGCATCCGTATACTCGGCCGGCGCCGTCAATACGATTAACCCCACGCTGCCGATGAGTAGTGGAACTCATACTGTTTTGCTCCGCTCCTGGGACACCTCAGGGGCTTACGGCGATACGACGATCTCGATCGCAGTGGGAGCCAAGCCGGCCGTCCAAGTTGTTACTCCTGCCGACGATGCAAATATGGGATCGCCCGTGAATATCATCGCCGCCGCTTCGCCGTCGCCCGGATCTACGATCACTGGATGGCGGGTTTATGTGGACAGCTCGAGCGCCTATCAAGCAGGCGCTGTGAACCACATCAATGCCAACGTGCCCATGTCGGTAGGCGGACATGATGTAGTCGTGCGGGTCTGGGATACCTCGGGGGCATTTGGAGATCAGTCTCTCGATCTGACCGTTAGCAGCAAGCCGGCGGTGGCGGTGGCTACACCGGTGACCGGATCGAACGTGGTATCTCCATTCATGCTGACGGCGTCTGCGAGTCCCAGCGCCGGACACTCGATCACAAGCTGGCAGGTTTATGTGGATGGGTTGTCAGCCTATAGTGCCGGAGCGGTGACTTCGGTCGAAACCAGTCTGCAAGTTGCGTCGGGAGCGCATACGGTAATCGCCCGGGCATGGGATTCGTCGGGCGCGTACGGTGATCAGACCCTGTCCGTAAACGTATCTAACGTTGCCGTGAATATCAGCGCGCCCATGAATGGCGCCGATGTCGATTCACCCGTACCGATTCAAGCCGTTGCGGCCTCCGGCGCCGCGATCACCGGATGGCACATCTACGTCGACAGCGTGGATTCCTATTCGCAAAAGGGCGGAACGTCATTGAGCACGAGTCTGGCCATCAGTTCCGGAACTCACAAAGTGCTGGTACGTGCCTGGGACAGCACAGGTGCGTTCGGCGATCAAACGATTCAGGTGAGCGTGCCCTGACAGGCGGGTGGTCCAGGCTTTCAGGGATTGCTCGTACGGTGGGCTCGCCCCGGGGCTTCCGCGCTGAGCTTTCGGCCAGGGCAGGTTCTGGAATCCGGTTGGGTTTCTGTAACGAACCCCCTCGGGACTTCACTATCTCTCAGACGGCCGAACAGCCTGTGGCGCTCACGAGCGTCTCCGGCGGCGCCGCTCGTTCGTTAAATCCGCTTCAGCAACCTAACATGGATCTATGAGCGATCAACCAGACGATGAGGTTCTTACTCCCGGAGGCAAGCGCCCGCGCAGACTCGTGCGGCGGGTTGGGCCGGGGCAAGTGGTTCGGGGCGATGCGAGCGGCGGAGCAAATCTCGCGAGCAAAGGGGACAAAAATATGGCCAGCAATCTGGTTTTGACTCCCGGTGGATTCCGGCATCCTTCACTGGTTCACCGCGTGGAGCCGGGACATGCCATTCACTTCAGCGCAGGCAAGACACGGCTGAAAAACCTCGCGACGGGCGCACTCCTTGATGTGCCCGAGCATAAGGTTCAGCCCGGAGACGTTCCGGGATTCGGCAGCGGCTGGATCGTGGACGCCTTCTGGCAGAACGGTACGGGCAATCCAGTCACGTCTTTCAAGACGACTTGGGTCGTGCCGCCGGCTCCATCGACCAGTTCCGGCCAGACCATCTTTCTGTTTAACGGAATCGATCCGGCCGATCCCTCGCAAGCCATTCTCCAGCCGGTTCTGCAATGGGGATCGTCCCATGCCGGCGGAGGCGCTTACTGGTCGGTGGCGAGCTGGTACGTGTTGGGCAATGGCCAGGCATTTTTCACTCCCCTGGTTGCGGTCAATCCCGGCGATGAACTGGTGGGAGTGATGACGTTGACGGGGCAAGGCAACGGATTATTCAGTTACCAGTCGGAATTCCAGGGAATCGCCGGTACCCAACTGCCGGTACAGAATGTCGCCGAACTCGTTTGGTGCAACGAGACGCTCGAGGCGTATGGAATCACCGCCTGCTCAGACTACCCGGCGGTGGACTTCACCGCTATGCAGTCCATCGATCTTGTAACCGGTAATACGGCGCCCGCCGTAAGCTGGACACCCCAGAATCGGGTGACAGACTGTGGGCAACACGCGGTCGTTGCCATCAATTCAGGATCAGGTGGCGACGTGAATCTGTACTATCGGCAGCCCTCCCTGCATATTCCGTGGGGAAGGTACGCCGAGTACATTCAGATTCTGTTTGGCGTGATCAACGACGGCGGCGGCATTGGGATCGTGAACGGACATATCGTTATCATTCCGCCGCGTGGCCCGGATTATGGACTGTTCACCCAGATCGCCGAGGGTATTTCGGAAGTTGTTCGCGGGATCGATGTGCGCCAGGCGGTGCAGGGAAGCGCGCTGGCCGCGTCGAGGAAGGTCGCCAACCGGACCGGGCTGGAAATGATGGCCAAGGGTCTGGAACTGGCGTCGGCCGTGGTAGCGAAGGCGATGCAGGAATAGCCGCGGAGTTGGCGCGAGAATCCAGTCCACGCCATAAGCCCCGCTTGCGGAAGTGGAATAAGAGCCCGCCCCGCAGTGGCGAAAGAAACGACTGTTTAGCCTTCAAGGCGCTGGTTTCGCCATCCCATCAGACCTCGCTCCGTAGTGGCCGGTTTGAATTTTAGTGCCGTCAGGTCTCGGCTCGTTGTCACGCGGCAGATTGCCCCGCCCGGTCTTCTTGACAAAATCTCAGATTAGACATAATCTAACTCGTTCATGGACACAGAAGCCATCCGACGCTCCTTCGAAGGCAGCGGTTTGCGGTGCACTCCGCAGCGCTATGCCGTGATGGCGTTCCTGATGGAACACAACCGGCACCCCACGGCCGCCGAGATCTTCGAGGCGGTGAATCGCGTCGATCCGCGCTCCTCAAGAGCTACTACTTATAACAATCTGCGGGATCTGGTGAAAGCGGGATTGGTGCGCGAGGTAGCCGTCGAGGGCCGTTCCGCTCGCTTCGATGCCAAGGGCATGCAGCATCACCATTTCATCTGCGACCGTTGTGGCAATGTTGAAGATCTTGAGTGGTACGACGTGCCCAGGCCTCGATCGAACTCCCTCGGTAGACGGATTCTTCGCGAATGCGAACTTATTTTCCGGGGACTCTGCGCGAAGTGCGCTCCGCGTGCTTCCCGTTAATCAGGAGATTGTAGATACTTGTGCACGGCCAATCGGAAAAAAGCGAAACCACATTGTGCGAATCGCAAGTCCAGGTTCGCAAATCGTCATAGTCTTGAACTAATTCAAAGGAAAAGCATATGGAAAACTTAAAGCATATGGAAAACACGCTGGCCTCATCGTCCGGAGCAGTCTCCCCGGAAGATCAAAGCAAGAACACGTCAACCGCAGCGAAGTGCCCATTCAACCACGGAGCCTCGGCTCCCACCAACCGTGATTGGTGGCCCAATCAGGTAAACGTGCAGATCCTGCACCAGCATTCGTCCAAGTCTGACCCGATGGGCGTGGACTTCGACTATGCGAAAGAATTCAAAAGTCTCGATCTGAAAGCTGTGATCAAGGACCTTCACGCCTTGATGACGGACTCGCAGGCTTGGTGGCCGGCAGACTTCGGGCACTACGGAGGTCTTTTCATCCGTATGGCGTGGCACAGCGCGGGCACGTACCGCATCGGCGACGGTCGCGGCGGCGCTGGCGCGGGACAGCAACGGTTCGCGCCGCTCAACAGCTGGCCGGACAATGTCAACCTCGACAAGGCCCGCCGCCTTCTCTGGCCGATCAAACAGAAATACGGCCGCAAGATTTCGTGGGCGGACCTGATGATTCTCGCCGGTAACGTTGCGCTCGAGGACATGGGCTTCAAGACCTTCGGTTTTGGCGGCGGCCGCGCGGACGTGTGGGAGCCCGAAGAATTGAACTGGGGTCCCGAAGGCACGTGGCTGGCCGACGAACGCTACAGCGGTGACCGCGATCTGTCGAATCCTCTCGCTGCCGTGCAGATGGGTCTGATCTACGTGAACCCGGAAGGTCCAAACGGCAAGCCCGATCCGGTCGCTGCGGCCCGGGACATCCGTGAAACGTTCAAGCGCATGGCCATGAATGACGAGGAAACGGTCGCCCTGATCGCCGGAGGTCATACCTTCGGCAAGACTCACGGCGCCGCCATTCCCGCCGACTACGTGGGAGCTGAGCCGGAAGGCGCTGAAATCGAACTCCAGGGCTTGGGATGGAAGAATAAATTTGGCAAAGGTTGTGGTGGTGACACGATTGGCAGCGGCCTCGAGGTTACCTGGACCCAGACACCGACAAAGTGGAGCAACAACTTCTTCACTAATCTGTTCAAGTATGACTGGGAGCTGACCAAGAGCCCGGCCGGCGCGCACCAGTGGACTCCGAAGAATGGCGCAGGAGCCGGGGCGATCCCGGATGCCCACGATCCTTCGAAGCGCCATGCGCCAACCATGCTGACCACCGACCTGTCGCTGCGCTTCGACCCGGCTTATGAAAAAATTTCGCGGCGCTTCCACGAGCATCCGGATCAGTTTGCGGATGCCTTCGCCCGCGCCTGGTTCAAGCTGACGCACCGCGACATGGGTCCGATCGTGCGCTATCTGGGCCCGCTCGTTCCGAAAGAGCATCTGCCGTGGCAAGATCCCATTCCCGCCGTGAATCATCCGCTGATCGGGGAGAAGGAAGTTACCGCGCTGAAGGCGAAAATCCTCGCGTCTGGCTTGTCGATACCCCAACTGGTATCGACGGCCTGGGCGTCCGCGTCGACCTTCCGCGGCTCCGACAAGCGCGGTGGAGCGAATGGTGCGCGCATTCGCCTCGCGCCGCAAAAGGACTGGGAAGTCAACCAGCCGGCGGAACTGGCGAAGGTGCTGAAGAAACTCGAGGCGATCCAGACGGAGTTCAACAGCTCCAAGTCCAATAAGAAAAAAGTCTCGCTCGCCGACCTGATCGTTCTGGGGGGCGACGTGGCAATCGAGGAGGCGGCGAAGAAGGCCGGGCAGAAGGTGAAGATCCCATTCACGCCCGGGCGCATGGATGCGTCGCAGGAGCAGACGGATATCGACTCCTTCGAGCCGCTCGAACCGAAGGCAGATGCATTCCGCAACTATATTCGGGGGAAGCAGCGCCTGTCGCCGGAGGAGTTGTTGGTGGATAAGGCGCAGTTACTCAAACTCACGGCGCCGGAAATGACAGTGCTGGTGGGTGGCTTGCGGGTACTGGGCGCAAACACCGGCAAGTCCAAACACGGGGTGTTTACCAAGAGACAAGGGACACTGAGTAACGACTTCTTCGCTAACCTGCTGGATATGGGAACGGTGTGGCAACCGTCCACGGAATCCAATGGGGCGGGAGCGGTGTACGAGGGGCGGGACAGGAAGACGAACCAGGTCCGGTGGACCGCCACCCGGGCAGACCTCATCTTCGGATCGCACTCGCAACTGCGGGCGCTCGCGGAGGTCTATGCTTCCTCGGACGCTAAAGAGAAGTTTGTAAAAGATTTCGTGGCGGCATGGAGCAAGGTGATGAACAGCGACCGATTCGAGGTTGCCGCCTGATTCCCGCGTGTCATGTGGAACACATCTCGAATTGGGAGTGTTCCACGTGGGACCGCTGGCAGTATTGTGCTTACGGTAAGATGAGCACTAAATAAAACCTGATTTCCAGGATCCCCGAAACGGTGTCGAGTTCGGGGATTTTTTATTGTTGAGAGCGCCTTTGCCTGCTAGCGCGGGCTGAGAAAGTTGCTGAAAATGGGCTCAGCTCCTAAAAGGGGCCTTGATCTGGCTGGGCTTGCGGCATCGCGAAAGCGATGCCCTGCCACGGAACAGCGATGCGCGACCCGTGCTTCAGACGCCCTGATACACCCAACCTAAAAACGATCCGGGAGTCTGGAAACCCTGGCCCCACTCGGCGTCATATTGGGCCGTGGGTTTGGCCGCGATTACCTCGTCGAGAGTCTTACCCTGCTTTTTGAGAGCGGCGACTTTGTCGCGCGCCTCGGCGAGCACGTCGCGAAACAGGGCGAGGTCGGCCTTGCCTCCAACTGCGCCATGGCCTGGAATCACAACCGTAGTTGTGCTGACCATGGCAAGGTTGGCTTCGGCGGCGCGAATTTGGCCATCGATGCTGCCTCCGGTGGAGTAGTCGATAAAAGGGTAGCTGCGATTCCAGAAGGTGTCACCGGTGTGCAGGACATCGGCTTCGGTAAAGAGCACGGAGATGTCGGAATCGGTATGAGCGGGGCCATAGTATTTGAGGGCGAGAGTGGAACCGTTGAAGTGAACCGCGCGCTCCGCCTGAAAAACACTGGCGGGGATGGCTCCGGCGGGTGCCGCGGGGAAGGTGTAGGCCCAGCCCTCGACGCGCGTGTCCACGGAAAGACGCTTACGGGTGTTCTCGTGCGCCAAAATGCTGGCGCCCGCCTGGTGCAGCCACTCATTGCCGCCGGTGTGATCGAAGTGCCAGTGCGTGTTGATGAGCTGCTTGACGGGATCCTTGCTGATTCCGGCGAGAGCCGCCGTAACGTTCGAGCGCGCGGTGACGACCTCGGCATCGATGAGAAGCTTTCCGTCCACACCGGTAAGGACCGCGATGTTCCCCCCGGGGCCAAGCAGGACGCTGAGATTGCGGCGAAGGGTCTGCACCGTGATCCTGGCCGTGGCAGATTCCTTAAGAGCGATTTCCACGAGGCCTTTCTGCGCGAAGAGTCGGGGCGGGGCGACACAGGCGGCAGCAGCTGCGATACCACTTGAAATTAGAAACTGACGTCGGGAGACTGCAACAGATGGGTTGGGGTTCATTCGGTTCGCTCCTGTTGGTCTGCAAGATTTCGGCGCAATCCAAAACCTGGCTTGAATCGCGCACCCACTGCTGATGGAGAATGGCTTTTGTCTGCGCGAGATTATAAACGCGGGCTGGGTCATCGTGGGAACAGGAGCGGAGAGCGTCAGAGGTTTGTCCGGACCGGTTCCCAACTTTCGCACTGAACCTGGGCCTGCAATGGAGAATCGCACCTCCGGAAACGAGTTCGGATTTTGTAACAACCGATAGGCGAAGCGATCCAGGGATGGTGCGAAGTGGTAAGAAGTTTTCAAGGGGTGGGGTGTGGGTCAATCCGGCGGGAAGCCGCGTGCGGAAGAGAAAGCGATGTTCGAAGGCATGGCAGGGGACAAACCCAGCCGCAAGAAGCCGTACAAAAGACCGGAATTTCGCTACGAAAAGTTTTTGAAACCTCCGCTCTGGCGTGCGGGAAGACTCTCATTCTGCCGCTTCAATGCACGGTCAACATGAAGAATTCCTAGCGGGAAACCGATGGCGCGTGGCTGCCGGCGCCGGATGCCGCGTAGAGATTTGTCAACGCCAGAACTTTTTCGCCTTCGACTTGTTTTCATAAGCGGGGTGATTTATGGCGAAGATCATTGAATTCTTCATACCTAATAACTTCATACGAAAGGCAAGGAAGTGGATACCGCCAGAAGAGTGCGGCAAGGTGATTCCATTCGGCTTGCCGCAGAAGAAGTCGGCTTAGTCAGGGGCGTGCCCCAAGTCTCAAAGGCGTGACCTGGGGCACAGCGCCGGAATTAGGCGCTAGTTCGGTTCGGACCTGGCGCCGATCAGAATGACGGTAGCATCATCGCGGAATCCCGCGCCGCTTACGAATTTTCTTACATCGGAGATCAGGCTCTCGGGAGTTGCGCCGGGAAGCTGCAATTGGGCGAGAAGGCGCTCGGGACCGTACTCTTCGCCGGATTCGAGCTCGGCTTCGGTAAGGCCGTCCGAGTAAAAGGCGACGCGCGAGCCCGGGGCGAGGTTCACCTCGACCTCGGAAAATTCGGAAGAGGAAACGCCGAGGGGCAGGCCGCGATCGGTTTGAATCCAGCGATGGCCGGAAGGATCGACACCCGACACAACATCCTCAGCGCCGGGATCTGTAGGAGGATAGGCATCCTTCCACTCCATATTGTCATCGGTTTTGCCAACCAGAATCTTCCCCTCAGAACGACTTGAGGCGGAGGATGACACCAGGAGCGGAGGAAGGTGTCCGGCAT
>Ga0335078_10001247_pt1 | contig 38617 bp, 31 predicted proteins | sample Lox_Sample_32_FD_206711 | JGI IMG/M metagenome (GOLD analysis project Ga0335078, IMG submission 206711) | Soil microbial communities from Loxahatchee National Wildlife Refuge, Florida, United States - Lox_Sample_3.2 | ecosystem: Environmental > Terrestrial > Soil > Wetlands | place: USA... | reverse complement strand
GCCCCGGCTGCTGCCCGCCAAGGCCCCTGCGCTTGACCCCCGGCCCAACCCGGCGGGGACCGCCGTCGCCTACGTGCACGACGGCACGCTGCGCGTCATCAGCCTCGCCACGGGGGACGACGCGCCGGTCGCGGACGAGGACGGCGAGACGTTCGGCCTGGCCGAGTTCGTCGCCGCCGAGGAGATGGGCCGCTCCCGCGGCTACTGGTGGTCACCCGACGGCAGCCGGCTGGCCATCGCGCGCGTCGATGAGTCCGCCGTGGCCCGCTGGCACATCGCCGACCCCGCCAACCCGGGCAAGGCCCCGGTGGAGGTCGCCTACCCGGCGGCGGGCACCGCGAACGCGGACGTTTCCCTGCTGCTCGCCACGCTGCGCCGGCCGGCCGGCCAGGACGCGGCGCCGGCCGGCCAGCACGCGACGCCGGCCGAGGTGACCTGCTGGGACAGGACGGCGTTCCCTTACCTGGTCAACGTGGCGTGGGGCGACGACCTGCTGATCGTGGTGCAGAGCCGCGACCAGCGGACCATGCGGGTGCTCAACGCGCTCAGCGGCGAGGTGCTGCGCGAGGACACCGACCCGCACTGGACGGACATCATCGCGGGCGTGCCCGCGCAGCTACCGAACGGCGACATCGTGTGGACCGGCATCAGCGACGGCACGCGGGGCCTTGTCGTCGCCCCGGCGGGCAAGCTGGCGGGGGCCTCGCCGGTCACCCCGCCGGGCCTGCAGCTGCTGGCCGTGCTCGGCACCGACGGCGACGACGTGCTGTTCGCCGGGTCGGCCGAGCCCACCGAGCGCGGCGTGTGGCGCTACGGCCCAGGCGGGCTCGCCGCGGTCGCCGTCGCGCCGGGGGTGCACAGCGCCGAGGCGGCAGGCGGCACGACCGTGCTCGCCAGCCGGACCCTGGACAGCAGCGGGCCCGCGGTCCGCATCTCGCGCGGCGGCGTGGTCACCGGGGGCATCGCCTCGCTCGCGCAGGACCCGAACCTGCCGCACCCGGCGCCGCGGTTCATCGAGGCCGGGCCGGCCGGCATCCGCACCGCCATCCTGTTCCCGTCCTGGCACGAGCCGGGGACCAAGCTGCCGGTGCTGGTGGACCCGTACGGCGGGCCTGGCGCGCAGCGCGTGGTCAAGGCGGCCAGCATGTTCCTCCCCTCGCAATGGCTCGCCGAGCAGGGGTTCGCGGTCGTCGTGGCGGACGGCCGCGGCACGCCCGGCCGCGGCCCGGCCTGGGACCGGACGATCGCCGGCGACTTCGCGACCGGGATACTCGACGACCAGGTGACGGCCCTGGCCGCGGCGGCCGAGCGGTTCACCGACCTGGACACTACCCGGGTCGGCATCCGCGGCTGGTCGTTCGGCGGGTACCTGTCGGCGCTCGCGGTGCTGCGCCGCCCGGACGTGTTCCGCGCCGGGATCGCGGGTGCGCCGGTCACCGACTGGCGGCTGTACGACACGCACTACACCGAGCGTTACCTGGGCGACCCGGCCGCCAGCCCCGCCGCCTACGCGGTGAGCTCCGTTATTGATGATCCGGAACGGGCGGTGGGCACTGTGGTCCGCCCGCTGCTGATCATCCACGGCATGGCGGACGACAACGTGTTCGTCGCGCACTCGCTGCGGCTGTCGTCGGCGCTGCTCGCGGCCGGGTACCCGCACCAGGTGCTGCCGCTGTCCGGTGTCACCCACATGACGCCGCAGGAGGTGGTGGCGGAGAACCTGCTGCTGCTGCAGGTCGCGTTCCTCAAGGATGCGCTCGGGATGGACGGAACGGGGGCGTAGCGGCCCCGGACGGACGGCGGTAACGGCGGAGTATGCCACCGTTCCGGATCACCGGGATGTGAGCGTGCTCACCAACTGAGCCCATAAACCAGGCGGAAGCGGGGAGTGTATCCAGGCTCACACCTTGGAAGTGCCCCCTGATGCGGCATCCTGAAGGAGGGTGACCTATAACACAAAAATAAGCCGCAATGAATCGCCCTGACTGCCCGACAGTCGCGCGAAGACGACGACGGCTCCCTGCGCCAACAGGGAGCCGTCATTACCAAGGGACCCATCTGACCGGAGGTCCTCGCAGTGAGCGTAACCATCCCGAGACCACCACGCCAGGCTGCCGCATGGGAAACCATAAAGTATGCGCTCGACGACACCCCTCGGACTGTGCGTCTCTGCATGATCATGCTCACGATCAGCATCCCCCCAGCCTGCTGGTATTTGCTGATCCGCCTGCTGATCCGGCATTAGCCATGTTCCGCACTTCGCTCCCTCACTTCGCGGATGGCGGAGCACGCTACCGTTCTGGATCCTCTGTGAGGCTGATCACCCAGGCTCACACCATGGAAGGGCACCCTGATGCGGCATGCTGTGACTAACTGGAATAAGTTCGTGGGCATCGCATGCGCGCCCCGCCCCCTGCCCGCTCACGGGCTGCCTGGCTGCGCGTCGCGGTCACGATCACGCACAAGGCACAGCGAGGACGCTGGATGACACAACTTTCTGAGGCGCCGGCCAGGACGCGGGCGCAGATCAAGGAGCGAACGCTCCGCACCGACCCCTGGTGGAACCGCGGCCGCGTCGTCGCGACCCTGCTGACCATCTGGGTGGCCTACGCGACGGTCCGCGTGTTCACCGGGCACTGGTACTACGTGTCCGAGTACCACTACCTGACGCCGTTCTACTCGCCGTGCGTGAGCGGTGAGTGCGTGCCGGACTCCGCGGCCCTCGGGCACTGGATCCCTGCGATCCCGCCGATCATCCCCTACGCGTTCGTCTCGCTGCCGTTCGTACTCGGGTTCCGGCTTTCTTGCTACTACTACCGCGGCGCGTACTACCGCGCGTTCTGGCGGTCGCCCGGCGCGTGCGCGGTGCGCGAGCCGCACGCCTCGTACTCCGGTGAGACGAAGGTGCCGCTGATCGTGCAGAACCTGCACCGCTACTTCTTCTACGCGGCGTTCCTGATCGCGATCCTGCTCACCTGGGACGTGGCGCAGGCGTTCCGCGGCCGCGACGGCAACTTCGGCATCGGGCTCGGCTCGATCATCATGCTGGTCAACGTGGTGTTCGTGTGGGCGTACTCGTTCTCGTGCCACTCGTGCAGGCACATCACAGGCGGACGGCTCAAGCACTTCTCCAGGCACCCGGTCAGGTACTGGACCTGGACGCAGATCTCGAGGCTGAACAAGCACCACATGGCCTTCGCGTGGATCTCGCTGGCCACGCTGATGCTCACCGACCTCTACATCATGCTGGTCGCGAGTGGCGCTTTCAGCGACCCGCGGCTCTTCAACTAGGCCTTCTCGGTCTTTCGGAACGGGCGAACTTAGTTATGGCTACTAACGACACCGATATCGAGCGCTTCTCCTACGACGTCGTAGTGATCGGCGCGGGCGGCTCCGGGCTGCGGGCGGCGATCGAGGCGCGGGCGCGGGGCCTGAAGACCGCGATCATCTCCAAGTCGCTGTTCGGCAAGGCGCACACCGTCATGGCCGAGGGCGGCGCCGCCGCCGCCATGGGGAACGTCAACCCCAAGGACAACTGGCAGGTCCACTTCCGCGACACCATGCGCGGCGGTAAGTTCCTGAACAACCCGCGGATGGCGGAGCTGCACGCCAAGGAGGCACCGGACCGCGTCTGGGAGCTCGAGGCGTGGGGCGCGGTCTTCGACCGGACGCCGGACGGCAAGATCTCCCAGCGCAACTTCGGCGGGCACGAGTACCCGCGGCTCGCGCACGTCGGCGACCGCACCGGCCTGGAGATGATCCGCGCGCTGCAGCAGCGCGTCGTCGCGCTGCAGCAGGCCGACTCCGTCGAGTTCGGCGACCCCGAGGCCCGGATCCGGGTGTTCGCGGAGACGACGATCACCCGGCTGGTGAAGGATCCTGCCGGGCGGATCGCCGGCGCTTTCGGATATATCCGGGACACGGGCAAGTTTGTCCTGTTCGAGGCGCCGGCCGTGATCCTGGCCACCGGCGGCATCGGGCGGACGTTCAAAATTACGTCCAACTCCTGGGAGTACAGCGGCGACGGTCACGCGCTCGCCCTGCTGGCGGGCGCGAAGCTGATGAACATGGAGTTCGTCCAGTTCCACCCGACCGGCATGATCTGGCCGCTGTCCGTCGCCGGCCTGCTGGTGACCGAGTCGGTGCGCGGCGACGGCGGGGTGCTGCGGAACACCGAGGGCAAGCGGTTCATGTTCAACTACGTGCCCGACGTGTTCCGCGCCCAGTACGCGGAGACCGAAGAAGAGGCCGACCGCTGGTACGCCGACCCGGACCACAACCGGCGTCCCCCGGAACTGCTGCCACGCGACGAGGTGGCGCGGTCGATCAACTCCGAGATCAAGGCCGGGCGCGGCACCGAGCACGGCGGCGTGTTCCTCGACGTCTCCTCCCGGCTGCCCGCCGACGTGATCTTGAAGAAGCTGCCGTCCATGCACCACCAGTTCCTCGAGCTGGCCGGCGTCGACATCACCAAGGAGCCGATGGAGATCGGGCCGACCTGCCACTACGTGATGGGCGGTGTGGAAGTCGATCCCGATACCGCCGCTTCGTCCGTGCCCGGGCTCTTCGCCGCCGGCGAGGTGTCCGGCGGCATGCACGGGTCCAACCGGCTGGGCGGCAACTCGCTGTCCGACCTGCTGGTGTTCGGCAAGCGGGCCGGCGACGGCGCGGCGGACTACCTGGAGTCACTCGGTTCCGCGAAGCCTGCCGTCGCCCAGGCTGACCTGGACGCGGCCGTGGCGGAGGCGCTCGCGCCGTTCGAGCGGGCCGAGGGCGAGAACCCGTACACGGTGCACCACGAACTGCAGCAGACGATGCAGGACCTGGTCGGCCTCATCCGGCGCGAGTCCGAGGTCAGGGACGCGCTCGCCGCCCTGGAGAAGTTCAAGGAGCGCGCGGAGACCGTCGCCGTCCCCGGGATGAGGGCCTACAACCCGGGCTGGCACTACGCGCAGGACCTGCGGAACATGCTGCTCGTCGCCGAGTGCGTCGCGACTGCCGCCCTGGAGCGGCAGGAGTCCCGCGGCGGGCACACCCGCGAGGACTACCCGGCGATGTCGCCGGACTGGCGCAAGGTCAACCTGGTCCTGTCGCTGAACGGCGACAAGATCGAGATGGTGCACCAGCCGATCCCGACGATCCGCCAGGACCTGCTCGACCTGTTCGACATCACCGAGCTCAAGAAGTACATGACCAAGGAAGAACTGGCCGGGCACCGTGAGGCGGCTGTGCTGGAGGAGGGGCACTGATGGGCTACCTGGCTAAGCTCCGGGTCTGGCGCGGCGACGCGGGCTCCGGCTCGCTCGAGGACTACAAGGTCGAGGTCAACGAGGGCGAGGTCGTCCTCGACGTGCTGCACAGGCTGCAGGCCACGCAGGCGTCCGACCTGGCCATCCGGTGGAACTGCAAGGCCGGCAAGTGCGGCTCCTGCTCCATGGAGATCAACGGCATGCCCCGGCTCGGCTGCATGACCCGGATGTCCACGTTCACCGAGGACGAGACGTTGACGATCACGCCCATGCGGACCTTCCCCGTCATCCGCGACCTGGTCACGGACGTGTCGTTCAACTACGCCAAGGCGCGGGAGATCCCCTCGTTCACGCCGGACCCGTCCATCAAGCCGGGCGAGTTCCGGATGCAGCAGGAGGACGTGAACCGGTCGCAGGAGTTCCGCAAGTGCATCGAGTGCTACCTGTGCCAGAACACCTGCCACGTGATCCGTGACCATGAGGAGAACAAGTCTGCCTTCGCGGGGCCGCGGTTCCTCATGCGGATCGCGGAGCTTGAGATGCACCCGGCGGACGAGGCCGACCGGCGCGACATCGCGCAGGACGACTTCGGCCTCGGGTTCTGCAACATCACCAAGTGCTGCACCGAGGTCTGCCCCGAGCACATCAAGATCACCGACAACGCGCTCATCCCGATGAAGGAGCGCGTCGCCGGGCGGAAGTACGACCCGCTGGTCTGGCTCGGCTCGAAGATCTCCCGGCGGCCTGCGGCTAAGGGGACCCCGGCGGTGCCTGGCAAGCGGTAGGCGGCCTTTGGGTTGCGCTTTTGGTTGCGGGGCGTCCCTGATGGTTTTCCTTGTCATGGTTTTCCTCGTCAGGGGCGCCTTCGCCGGTTCACGAGGTGCCTGGGCCTCGTTGCTGACCACCTGGCCGCCAGGGTCCGTGCCCGGGAGGCCGGGCGCGCCCTGGACGTCAGCCACGGCAGCGGGCGGAGCACGGGCAGGTCGCCGGTCGGCTGGTAGTAGTCCAGGTCGGTCGTGGCGATCCCCGGCAGGCGGCCTTCGTCGTCGTACTGCCAGAACGTCCAGCGCCGCCAGGTGGACGGCGGGGTGGGCCTGGTGCCGCCGTACGCGGCCAGCCACAGCGGGTCCCTGCGGAACCGGCTCGTGGCGCCGGTGCACTTCCGCCACCAGATGGCCGCCGTGTAGATGACCGGCCACTTCCCGGTTACCGCCCTGGCCTGGCCGACGAACCCGGCGATCCAGCCGATCATCGCCCTGCGGCCAATCCCGTAGCAGTCGGCGTCCGCACGGTAGGGGTCGTTCTCCAGGTCGATGACGAGCGGCAGCTGGGCGGGCCTGCGCAGGCTGCCCGTGACACGTATGGCGTAGCGCGCGGTCGGCGCCCCGCCGGCGCGGGCCGGGTTGGCGAACACGTACGGCATCACCGCGAGCCCCGCCGCGACGGCCGCCCGCGCGTCGGACTGGTAGAACGGGTTGCGGTAGTACGTGCCCTCGGAGACCTTGACAGAGACGAACCTGATGCCGTGCCTGGCGAGCAGCGGCCAGTCGATCGGCGTCCTGCCGTGCTGGTAGGACGAGATGTCGAGCCCGTGGACGGGCGGCGCGCTCGGCCTGGCCGCTTCGGCCGCCCTGGCCGGGGCCGCGTCGGCGCCGACGGCGTCGGCCGGGTGCGGGCCGGCCGCGTGCGCGCAGGGCGCCCCTGCGAGCGACAGCACAAGCGCCGCGCCGCCTGCCGTCATCACGCGGAGTATGGTTACTCTCAGCAACATAACCATGTGCAGAAAGTAATCAATGCAGCTTAGGCGCGTCAAGTGGCAATCTCGGCGTCGCGCAGGACCGGCGCTCCCTGCGGCCGTCCAGGCCGGGAGCCGCCGGGCGGGGAGCGACTGGTCGGCGGCCACGGGCTGCCGCCCGACCGTAGAGATCCTCACATTTTCCCGTCGACAACAGCACTCACGGGAGTCTCTACCTCAGCGCGACCTGCCCCGGGCTGAGGAGGCTTTGCATAGCCGGTGACCGCGGTTTCTCATCTTTACATAGCCGAAGGCTGGACATTTGCCGCAAATCGACCGTGATCATGGGCGCCCGCTATGCAAAGGCGGCCGATCGTGGTCGCCAGCTATGCAAACATGTCGGCGGGCGGGAGGATCGAGCGGGCGGGAGGATCGAGCGGGCGGGAGCGGGCGGGAGCGGGCGGGAGCGGGCGGGAGCGGGCGGGAGCGGGCGGGAGCGGGCGGGAGCGGGCGGGCGGGAGCGGGCGGGAGCCTGCGCGTAACTGGCCCTGCTCGCGGGACAGGCGGCCGCGGACCCGGCCGCGCTCCTTGGCGTCGAGTATCGCCTTGCGCAGCCGGACCGCCGTGGGGGTCACCTCGCAGCACTCGTCCTCGGCGCAGAACTCAAGCGCCTGCTCAAGGCTGAGTATGCGCGGCGGGACCAGCCGCTCCAGTTCCTCGGCGGTGGACGACCGCATGTTGGTGACCTTCTTCTCCTTGGTGATGTTCACGTCCATGTCGTCGGCGCGTGAGTTCTCGCCGACGATCATCCCCTCGTACACCTCGGTGGTCGGGGAGACGAACAGCGAGCCGCGCTCCTGGAGGTTGAACATCGCGTAGCTGTTGGCCGCGCCCGACCTGTCGGCAACCAGCGAGCCGGTGGCGCGGCCGCGGATCTCGCCTGTCCACGGCTCGTAGCCCTCGAAGACGTGGTGCGCGATGCCGGTGCCGCGGGTCTCCGTGAGGAACTGGGTGCGGAACCCGATCAGGCCGCGGGACGGGACGAGGAACGCCAGGCGCACCCAGCCGGTGCCGTGGTTGGTCATCGACTCCATCCGGCCGCGGCGCACCGAGACGAGCTGGGTGACCGCGCCGAGGTACTCCTCGGGGACGTCGATGGACAGCCGCTCGAACGGCTCGTGCACCTTTCCGTTGATCTCCCTCGTGACGGCGTTGGGGCGGCCGACGGTCAGCTCGTAGCCTTCCCGCCGCATGGTCTCGACCAGGATCGCGAGCGCGAGCTCGCCGCGACCGCGGACCTCCCAGGTGTCCGGGCGCTCGGTGGGCAGCACCTGGAGGCTCACGTTGCCGATGAGCTCGCGGTCGAGGCGGTCCTTGACCAGGCGGGCGGTAACCTTGCTGCCCCGCTCGCGGCCCGCGAGCGGTGAGGTGTTGGTGCCGAGCGTCATCGAGATGGCCGGCTCGTCCACGGTGATCAGCGGCAGCGGGCGCGGGTCGTTGGGGTCGGCAAGGGTGTCGCCGATCATGATGTCCGCGATGCCCGCGATCGCGGCGATGTCGCCGGGGCCCGCCTCGTCGGCCTGCTTGCGCTCGAGCGCCTCGGTGAGGAAAAGCTCGCTGACCTTCACCCGCTCGGTGGTGCCGTCGTGCTTGATCCAGGCGACCTGCTGGCCGCGCTTGATCGTGCCGTTGTGGATCCGGCACAGCGCGATCCTGCCCAGGTAGGAGCTGGCGTCCAGGTTGGTGACGTGCGCCTGCAGCGGGGCGGTGGGGTCGTAGACCGGGGCGGTGACGGCGCTCTTGATGACGTCGAACAGCGGCTCGAGGTTCTCGCTGTCCGGCAGCTTGCCGTCCTCCGGCCGGTTCAGGCTGGCCCGGCCGACCTTGGCGGCGGCGTAGACGATCGGGAACTCGATCTGCTCCTCGGTCGCGTCCAGGTCCATGAACAGCTCGTAGCAGGCGTCGACGACCTCGGCGATGCGCGCGTCAGGGCGGTCCACCTTGTTGATGACCAGGATGACGGGAAGGCTCGCCTCGAGCGCCTTGCGGAGCACGAACCTGGTCTGCGGCAGCGGTCCCTCGGAAGCGTCGACGAGCAGCACCACGCCGTCCACCATGGACAGGCCGCGCTCGACCTCGCCGCCGAAGTCCGCGTGGCCCGGCGTGTCGATGATGTTGACCGTCAGGCCGCCGTGCTTGACCGCGGTGTTCTTCGCGAGGATCGTGATGCCCTTCTCGCGCTCCAGGTCGTTGGAGTCCATGACCCGCTCGTTGACGTGGGCGTGCGCGCCGAACGCGCCCGACTGCCAAAGCATCGCGTCGACCAGCGTGGTCTTGCCGTGGTCGACGTGCGCCACGATGGCGACGTTGCGCAGGTCGTCGCGGGTGGCGAGCGGCATCGCGGGCGTCATGATGGTCTCCTGCTGTGCGGGCATGCGTGAGTCTCGCTCATTCGGCATCGGGATTGCAGCCGCGGGCGGTCTGGCGATCTCGCCGGCGACCAGGCGTGTCCGTGGCTGGGCCGCGATCCGCGGCGCATACCAGTCTATTGCCGCTCCGCCGACGCCTTGACCCCGCCCCGTTCCGCCTGGAATAACGCCCGGGGACGCCTGGATAATCCCCGGTCCTGGCTGGGTAAGACGGCTTACCTGGGCTAAGCAGCGAGGGGGGCCAAGGATACGGCGAACGACCAATAGCGGGGCGGGGGGACCTTAGCCCGACCCTGTAAGTACGGGAAACCAAGGCGGTTTCCGCGGAGCCGGGGAGGACCCGATGAACGGGAACCTGTGGTACGAGATAGCCAGGCAGCGGGTCGCGGACAGGCAGCGGGACGCGCGGCAGGCCAGCACGGCGCGGCGGGCGCGTGCCGCCGCCCGCGCGCGGCGCGGCAGCGAAAGGGCGCAGCAGGCGGCCGCCGCGCCGGTGATACCTGACTACGCGCACGAGATGTTCACGGAGCTCGGCGACGCCGTTCCCGCGGCGCGGCAGGGGGCCGGGCACGGCCGCGAGACGCCGAAGAACCAGTAGCCCGGCACGCCTGCGACCAGCGCGGATGCCAACGATGTCAGGCGAAGGGGAACATCAGGCGAATTCCGGCCCGGCCGCTTACGGCCGGGCCGGAATGTCAGACCCCGGTGAGATGCTTGACATTGTGATGAGCAGACGCGGGGCCAGCCCGGTCCTTGTCGGACGGGCAGCCGAGATGGCCGCACTGGAAGCCGCGCTCGACACGGTCCGCCAGGGCGAGCCCGCCGCTGTGCTCATCGGCGGCGAGGCCGGGATGGGCAAGACCCGGCTGATCGCCGAGTTCACCGCGGCCGCGCGCGGTGCCGGGGGCCGGGTACTGACCGGGGCGTGCCTGGAACTGGGCGCCGACGGGCTGCCGTTCAGCCCGTTCACCGCGATGCTGCGGGACCTCGTCCGCGAGGTGGGCGCCAAGGAGATTGCCAGCCGGCTATCGGGCAGCGGGCGGGCCGCCAGGGAGCTCGCCAGGCTGCTGCCCGAGCTGTCCGCCTGCCGTGCGCCCGCGGTGCCGAACGAGGGCGGGCCGGACGAGGACGGTACTGCCGCCGTCGATGGCGGGCCGAACGATGGCGGCGACGCCTACCCGGGCGGGGTGATGACCGCAGGCGAGGCGCGGGCGCATCTTTTCGAGGGCTTCCTCACCCTGCTCGAGCGGCTCGCGGAGCTCGGGCCGCTCACCCTGATCATCGAGGACGCGCACTGGGCGGACCGGTCAAGCCGTGACCTGCTCGCCTTCCTCATCGGCTACCAGCGGGCGGTGCCCAACCTGCTGATCATCGTGACGTTCCGCTCAGACGAGCTGCACCGCACCCATCCGCTGCGGCCGCTGCTCGCCGAGCTCGCCAGGATCGAGTGGGTGGACAGGACCGAGCTGCCGCCGCTCACCCGCGGGCAGGCCGAGGAGCTCGCCGCCGTCGTCCTCGGCAGGGCGCCGGACCGCGGTCTCGCCGACGCCATCTTCGAGCGCGCCCAGGGCAACCCGCTGTTCACCGAGGAGCTGCTCGCCTGCTCGGACGGCTCCGACGGCTGCGACATGGTGCCCGACTCGCTCGCCGACCTGCTGCTGCAGGCCGTGCGGCGGCTGCCCGAGGACACCCAGGAGGTGCTGCGCGTCGCGAGCGCGGGCAGCGGCGTGACAAGCGACGCGCTGCTCACGCAGGTCACCGGGCTCGACGCGGGCAAGCTCATTGCCGCGATCCGCCCGGCCGTGGCGGCGAACGTCCTGGTGACGAGCGGGGACGGGTACTCGTTCAGGCACGCGCTCATCCAGGAGGCCGTGCACGCGGACCTGCTGCCCGGCGAGCACGCCGCCGTGCACACCCGGTTTGCCCGCGCGGTCGACGCCGACCCCTCGCTCGTCTCCCCGGGCCGGGCGGACATCGAGAAGGCGCACCACTGGTACTCGGCGCACAACACGACGGGCGCGCTCGCCGCGTCATGGCGGGCGTCGGTGCAGGCATCCAACGCGGTCGCGCACGCGGAGCGGCTGATGCTGCTCGACCGCGTCCTCGAGCTGTGGGAGCAGGTGCCGGACGCCGCGGCGCAGATCGGCACCGACCACGTGCGCGCGCTTGAGGAGGCGGCGTCCGCCGCGGGTGACGCCGCGGAGCCGCAGCGCGGCCTCGCGTTCGTGGAGCTCGCCCTCGCAGAGCTCGACGAGACCGCCGAGCCGGTCAGGTTCGCGCTGCTGCTGCGGCAGCGGTACTCGTTCCACAAGGACCTCGGCCTGGCGGAGTCGGAGGCCGACCTGCACCGGGCGCTCGCCCTGGTGCCCGAGGCCGTCTCGCCGTCGGCACGGACGGAGCTGCTGATTGCCGTCGCGCACTGCGGCATCGACACCGACGGGCCGCAGTACCGCGCCTGGGCAGCGGACGCGCTGCGGCTAGCGCGCGAGCTCGGCAACGTCGACGCGCAGGCGGAGGCGCTCGTCAACCTGGCGATGCTCGAGGCCGGGCGGAGCCAGGTAGGGGCCAGCGACAGCGAGGCCTTCCGGCTGCTTGCGCAGGCGCGCACGCTCACCGGGCGGGCCAGCGCCTACCACCCCATCATCAAGCTAGTGATCATCGAGACGCACCTGCTGTGCGGCGCGGGCGAGTTCGAGCTCGCCGCGCGGGCGGCGCGGCGCGGCATCGCCGACGCCGAGCGGCACGGCCTCGCCAGGACAGGCGGCGCGTTCCTCGCGATCAACCTGGCGGAGCCGCTGCTGTACCTCGGGTGCTGGGATGAGGCGGTGGAGGTGGCCGGGCGCGCGCTTGACCTCGCGCCGCCGCCGCGCACCCGAGTCGGGCTGTGGGTGGTGGACGGGATCATCGCGCTCGCCAGAGGAGACATCGCCAGGGCGGCCAGGCGGGCCGGGGCGTCCCGGGTGGTGCTCGCCGCCGGCGGCTACGACGAGCAGCATCACCTGCCACTCGCCGAGCTTGACATCGCGGTGGCGCTGGCCGCCGAGGGACCCGCCGCGGCCGCCGCCGCGGCCGCCGAGGCGCTGCGCCAGTACGACGTGTCCGCGGCCAGCCCACGGTACGCGTGGCCGCTGCTGGTGACCGCGGCCACGGCGGCCGTCCAGGCACCAGGCGAGGAGGCCACCGCGCTGCTCGACAAGCTGCGGACGCTCGCGGAGAAGCTGGACGTCCGCGGCCCGGTGCAGCGCGCGTGGCAGCTGTCGTTCGCGGCGCTTGACCCCCGGGCGGTTTTCGACGCAGGCACTGAGCGGGGCACCGAGGACGGTGGCCGGCTCTCCGCCGCGGACGCGGCCGTCGCCGCGTGGGAAGCGGCCGGCCAGCCCTACCAGGCGGCCGCCGCGCTGACCTACGCCGCCCGGGTGGCCCTGGCGGAGCGGCCCAGGTCCTCCGGGGCGGTCGCGCACGAGGCGGCGGCCCGGCTGCGCCGCGCCGCGCCGATCGCCCAGCGGCTCGGCGCCTTCCCGCTCGCCGCGGAGATCGCCGAGCTCAGCAACCGGGCCGGCGCCGGCGGCGACGCCGCCGAGCCGGGCCTCACCGCGCGCGAGCTCGAGGTCCTCCGCCTGGTCGCGGCCGGGCGGTCGAACAGGGAGATCGCCGCCGCCCTGGTCATCTCGCCCAAGACGGCGAGCGTCCACGTGTCGAACATCCTCGGTAAGCTTGGCGCCGCCACCCGTACCGAGGCCGCCGTCAAGGCGCACCGGCTGTTTCTGCTGTAGGCGGCCGGCCGCTGGCCTGGCTACCGCCGACGGCGTTAGCCGGCGGTGACGGACTGGATGTCGCGGACGTTGACCTGGACTGGGGCCGTGGTGCTTGGCGCGAGGCCGGCCGCGCCCGGTACCTGCCTGCAGCCCGTCGCAGGCGGACCGCCGGCCGCGGCGAGGCCCGTCGTCCAGCACGCGTTCCACGTGATGTTCGCGGTGAGGTTGTAGGTGCCCGGCGCTGTGTAGGTGACGCCGCAGTCGATCGGCTGGCCGACGCCGGCCTTCTTCATCTCCGCCTGCGTATAACGCGACCCGATGATGTAACTGTGGCCGTTCGCGCTGGGATGCGCCACTTGGCACCGCTGCTGGTCGTACGTGGTCGCGTTCGAGGTTCCCGGGGTGATGGTCAGGCTGGTGACCCAGGCATAGACCGTCGCGGCCTGGCCGGCCGGGGTCTCCGCGGTAGCCCACACGTACGGCACGCCCTTGGTGGTCACCTCAAGGACGCCCCGGCGCGGCTGCCGCAGGGTGACGTCGATGAACGTCGGCAGGTTCGTGTCGTTCGCGCCTTGCGGGTCGAGCGTGACCTCGCCGAGCCCCGCCGTGGTGAGCTGGCTGTAGGCGAGCCCGGCCAGCGTCTCCGCCGGGATGTTAAGGCCGGCGATGCGCAGCGTGCCGTTGGCGCCGTTCACCCAGATGTACGGTGGCAGGTTCGTGCACTTCGTCTGCGCGGCCGTGGTGGCGTAAGGGTTACCTGAGATCTGGTACCACTCGCCGGGCGTGATCGGGTTGGAGCCGACGAGTTGCTCTGCCTGGTTCAGGATCGCCTGCTGCTGCCCGCTGAGGACCGGGGCGGACCTGATGATGAGGGCGGTCACGCTCGCCGTGGTGGTCGCCGTGGCACTGGGCGAGGCGCTAACGCTGGCGCCGCTGCTTGGCGAGACGCTGTCGCTCGGCGTGGCCGAGCCGGTGGGCGACGTCGGTTCGAGCGGCGTGGGGCTCTGCGAGGGAAGCGCGCTGGTGTCGCTGTAGAGGCTGATGATGGCCTGGCTGCCGGTGTGCGCGTCGCCGATCGGGACCCCGATGCACGGCGGCGGCGTGATGACCACCCCGTTGCTGCCACCGCTGCTGCCGGTGTAGGTCACGTCCCAGTTCAGCTCGACGATGCAGCTGGAGCCAGTGGTGCAGCCGACCGTCGGCGGCCCGTTCGCTGCCCAGGCCGGGGCCGAGAGCGCCGCAAGCGCCGCGAGCACCGCCACCGCAACCGCAACCGCGAGAACCCTAAAAGCGCGATACTTCAGGGCTTGCACTGTGCTGCCTCCGGGTAATAGACGGCCGGGAGGCTGGAGTACACCTGCCACTGCCCGGCCGGGTCCTTGCGGAGCTCATCAGAAATCCGCGCGTAGTGCGAGTCGGGCGACTCGGTGTCGGGGATGACCGCCCCCGTCGAGAGGCTCGTATTTGACGAGCCCGCGTTGTCGAAGCAGGCCGACACGTCGAGGTCTCCCTTGACCACCGGGTCGGGGATGACGCTCATGTCGAAGTACTCGATCGTGCCGGCGAAAGACTCCGTGGTGACATCCGTCGCCTGCAACGACTGCTCGACCGCGGCCTTCATCACCGGGCTCACGTAGTTCACCCAGCTCTCGTCCTGCCCTCCCTTGTACTCCGCGTAAAGGTAGGCCAGCTCGTACGACTTGTCCGTGTTTACCGCAGCGGCCGCCGACGCGTCGGCGGGCAGCCAGGACGTCATCTCGATGTGCACATTCGACCCGAACGGTGGCATGACGTAGCCCGGCGACGTGCCGGCGTCCGCCGATGCCTGCCTGCCCCCGGCCGGCGAACCGCCCAACGGCGTGAACGTGCTGGCGGACTGCGCCGCGGAGCACGCCGCCCCAGCCAGGGACAGCGCCGCAAGCAGGGCCGCCGCGGCTATCAACTTAGCTTTAGTTCTCATCGGACCCAGACCCTCCTCACGTGCTTTCGAGTCATGCCGCGGACGAGCGCCACGACGGGAGCAGCTCGTCGATGAGTGCCTCCGTCTCCGGCGCCATCCGGGTTATGACCTCATCGAGTGCCACCCGGGCCGACGCTTCGTCGACCACGGCGCGCAGCACTTGTTCCTGCCCGGTTGCGGCCGCGCCGCGCAGCAGGTCTCGCCAGAGCATCTCGTCGTCGAACGCCAGCCGGAGTCCCGCCCGCGCGGCCTCCATGGCACCGGTGGCATCCCCCTGAGCCAGCCGCAACGCGGACAGGCTCTGCGCGGTGTCCGCGACGAGCGCCGTGACCTCGTAGCAGAAGTCGGAGGCCGGCAGCCACGCGTACCTGCTGGGATCCCGCCCGTCGAGCAACTGCCCGCGGACCAGGCTCAGCGCCTGCTGCAGCCGTGTGGCGCAGGACGCCGCGTCGGCCGCCTCGCCCGCCTGTGCGATCAGCCATCGGAACACCTGCCAGTCGATCCTTACGTCGGGCCCGAGCCGCAGCCGTCCGTCGGAATCGGTGACCAGGTTCGCCTCGCCGCGATGATCCGTGCCCAGCCACTGCCGCACCCGAGCCAGCGTCGCGTCCCGCACCTCGTTCAGGACCCCGCGCGGCCACAGCGCCCCGGCCAGCACGTTCGGGTGAACGCCGCCGGGATGCGCCGCCAGGTACATGACAAGCTCGGTCGCCAGGGCGGCCCGGTCAGGCTCGATGGCGCCGGGCGCGCCGACGAGGGCGGGCCCGAGCAAGCCAACCTCGACCGCCACCGGCTCCGCCGACCGCAGGTGCGCCGCAGGCACCTCCCCGGGCGCGGGCGGCGTGAGCGGCGCGTCGCCGTCGCCGTCGCGGAACAGCGACACCACCGCCGCGTACTGCGCGGCAGGCAGCAGCTGAGCCGCGAGGTCCAAGCCAAGCACCTCGGCGCGCAGCCGCCCCTCGGCTGTGAGCTCCCAGTCCCAGCTCGCGCCGCGCACCTCGCCCGCCACCACGAGGCCCAGGCCGACGCGGCGCCGGGTCCGCGCGACGGCTAGCAGCCGTTCCGCCTGCTCCGGTGTGGGTGGCACGCCCATGATCAGGTAGTGCGGTGCCCAGGTGTCCGGGTTGCTCGTCACCGACCGCCCGGTGAGCACGGAGTCCAGGCCCCACGCGGACAGCTGCCCCTCCAGGTCGGCGGCGCGCTCCTCCAGCGCGGGCAGCGCCTCCTCCAGGCTGCCGACGAGTTCCACCCGGTCAGGTGCGATCAGCTCAAGACCGGAACCGAAGCCGACAAGCGTCACCCGCATCCGGTCCGACCAACGGTTCGTAACAAGTTCGACGGCCAGCGCGCCAAGCGCGGACCGCACCGCGACCGACGGCCCGTGCACCGCGATCAGCCCGTGTGCCGCCTCCAGGTCCACCATGACCCGGCCGCTGTCCTTCGTCCCCAGGGTCACCAGGCCCGGGTAAGGCGCGAGCGCCCTGTCCCCGTCAAGCCTGGCCCCGTCAAGCGACGCGGCGGCCGCCACAGGCAGCCGCCATACCTGCCCGTCGCTGGCCGCCTGCCACGGCGCGGGCGGCGCCGGATCGGCCGGCGCGATCCACAGGTCCATGTGCTCACCGCCCAGGTGCGCCGCGAACACGGTCGGCGGCGTCTTCCCCTGGGCGGCGAGCGCGGCGGACAACTGCCGCAGGCTAGTGTCGAGCAGTTGCACGGCGGGGTCGTCCGCACCGAGCCGTAGCGCCGCCTCCGCCACCGCCGCGTCGCCGGCCGGCGCGACAAGCCGCCGCCCGAACCCGCGCTGCCAGAGCCGCTCCCGCCGCCGCCGCCCGAGCGCGGCGAGCACGCCCGCGGCCAGCAAGCTGGCCGAGGACAGCTCATAGGGCCAGTCCGCCGCGACTGACCGTGCCGGGCCCGCCGCGGCTTTACCGTCGGCAGTGGTCCCGGTTTCCGCACCGGAACCGCTGGCGGCGCCTGTGGCCTGCTGCGCTGTGGCCTGCTGCGCTGTGACCTGCTGCGCCTGCAACTGGTCGACCGTCTGGATGCCCTTGCCTGCCGCGTCGCCCGGCATCTTCAGCACCCAGCCGGGCCGGATCAGGCTGGCGATCGTGAGCTTGGACCCGTCCGGCTGGATCACGTCCTTGTTGAGCTCGAAGATCTCCTTGTACCTGCGCCCGTCGCCCAGGTGCCGCTGCGCGATCTCCCACAACGACTCGTGGTACCTGCCCTGCGGCGGCGTCACCGTGTAGAACTTTTCCACCTGCGCGCGCGGTGCCTGCGGGGTGGTCACTTCCGCGCTGGCCACCGCGGTGGCCCCGCCCCCGGCCTGGCCGGCAAACCGCGCATGCGCGGACACGCCGTACGCCGGCTGGGACGCCATGACGTTCGAGACGGCAGGGGAGAGCGCCGCGGCCGCGCTGAACAGCAGCAGCGCGGCGGTCACCAGCCGGTGGGCGATGGACTGCGTGCCACCGGACAGCGGCACGCGGGCGGGCACGCCCGCGTTGCGGACGGCCGCCCGGATCTCCACGATCACGCACCAGACGAGTTGCAGCCAGGCGAGCCACACCATGACCGACAGGAACCTCAGGATGGTCATCACGCTGATCTCCCCGGTAAGCAGGGAGACCGACGGCCTTGTATGCGGTATCGGCAAGCCGAGGAACAGCGTGAGTGCGAACGGGACACCGATCGTGAGCGCCGCGAGCAGGATCACCGCGAGCAGGCCGAACCCGACGTCCCCTGCGGTACGGTCCCGCCGCGTGGCTGCCGGCGGCCGCAGGCCGGGAATGGGTGGTGCCATCAGCATGCCTCCAGAGCATCGGCGCTGCCGCAGGCGAGGTACGCGGTCTCCTGGGCAGACGCGCTGATCGTGTCGAACGGCGGCACAGGCAGGTCGGGCCGCACGGAGAACTGAACCTTCGCGGTGACGGTCAGCGAAGGGATGCCGCCGACGTCGGCCACCGTGGACGTGCACCCGGTCAGCGTGGCGCTCGCCCCAGGCACGCCGGCCGCGTAGTCGGCCACCAGCTGTGCGGCCGGCCCGGTGCGCAGGTCGCAAGCGTTGCCGGCGAGTTGGACGGTTCCCTTGCCCGTGCGCAGGTCCCCCACGCTGAGGTCGTCCGCCGCCGCCCGCGCCGCCTGCTCGGCGATGTCGGCGGCACGCGACTTCGCGTTCATCGTCTGCCCGCCGTCGACGACCAGGACGAGCAGCGCCAGCGTGGTGAGGGTGAAGATCACCACCCAGAGCGAGACCGACCCCCGGTCATCGCGCCGGCAGGCCAGGGCACGCCGGGGACTGCGTGCGGTGGCGCCCATCAGCCGGCCCGCTGCGTGAACTGGTCGAGCGGGGCGGCGGCGATGTCGGTGAACGTCTCGGTAGCCGGGATGCCGATGACCGCGAACGCCTGCAGCTTGACGTTGCACGAGACCTTGACCTCGACGACCTGGGCGCCGTTTGCCCAGGCCGAGGCCGCGACCTGCTCCCCGTCCGCCAGCAGTTCGACGGAGGTCCGCACGCCGCCCGGGCACAGGTTGTTCAGGTCGGCTTGCGCCGCCGACTGCGCCGCCGACGGCACGTCCGCGTAGTTGATCTCAAGCGATGCCTGTCGCACGGCGTCGCGCGCCGCCGCCCCGACCTCGCCGCTCGCGCTCACCCACTGGCCGCCGGCCCCCACAAGCAGGAGCAGGATGATGAAGGCGGGCGCGGCGACCGCGAACTCGACGGCCATGGACCCGCGGTCGCGCGCGAGCCTGGCCCTTATGCCGCCGCGCACTTGGCACCTCCGCTCTGCGATGACCTGAAGCACTCCACCGGGCCGCTGGCGGTCTCGCTGATCGTCAGCGGGAAGATCCCGCTGAGCTTGCCGCTTACCGTGACAGACACGGTGTTCGCGTCCTGGTCGAACGCGATCCGCGACACCGAGACGCCGGCGATCACGCTCGTGTCCAGGCCGTGGTAGTAATTCATCGCCACCTGGGCCGCGGTCTGCTGCCAGTTGCCCTGGTTGAACTCCGCCGCCCGCGCCGCCCTGTCGCCCTCTTGGGCGGCCGCGAGCGCCGCGTGCGTCGCGTCGAGCCAGAGCGCGAACTGGACGATCAGCATGCTGACGAAGATCAGCGCCGGAGCCAAGATCACCAGCTCGACGGCGCTGGCACCGCGGTCGGTGCCCCGGCCGAACAGCCTCGGCCGTGACCAGCGGCCCGGCCTCCGCGCGGCCAGCCTCCGCGTGTGCAGCCTCCGCGTGTGCAGCCTCCGCCTGTTCAGCTTCCGCACGTTGGGCCCCGGCTAATTGCCGCCGGCCGGGGTCGGCACGCCGGTGTTGGTGATGTTGTTGCCCTGCTTCTGGGCGAACGTGACGATGATGCCCAGGATCAGGACGGCCAGGGCGACGAGGACCGCGGTAATGACGGCGAGTTCGACCGCCGACGCGCCTCGGTCGTCGCTTTCGCGTAGCGCGGTGATCCGCGTGCCGAGGAAGGCGCGCAGGTAGCGAAGCAGCAGGCCCGGAGGGCTGAGTTCGTTCATCACTGTGATTCCCTTCTCATGAGTTCAGCAGCACCTGGACTGCCGGGTAGACGAGGAAGACGAGGAAGGCGCCGGCCATCACCATCTGGGCGACGAGCATCGACTGCGACCGTTCTGCCGCCTGCCCTTCCAGGTCCGCGAGCTCCCTGCGGCGCAGGGTGACGGCCCGCGCCGTGAGGCTCTCCCTGACCTTCGCGCCGTCTTCCGCGACCAGGCTGAGCGCGCCCGCGAGGTCACGCAGTTCGTCGACCTGGACGTCCTCGCCGAGCACACCGAGGGCCTGCCACGGCGTCTGCCCGGTGAGCCTGGCGTTGGACAGAGCGTCCCTGATCCGCGCGAACGCCCACCCCTCGCCGATCTCGGAGGCCGCCATCAGGGCCTCGGGCACGCCGCGGCCCCCGGCCAGGTTCATCGCGACGAGGTCGAGGAACGCGCCGATCGCGTGCCTGAAGTCCCGGCGCCGCTTCGCCGCCTCCTGCCGCAGCTCAAGGTCGGGCAGGAAGAAGAACACGACGGCGAAGAGCAGGCCGGCCCAGACCGGGATGATGACGGACAGGTGCAGGCCGAGCAGGCTGAGGCCGGTCAGCGTCAAGACGGGGCACACGAAGCCGAAGATGCCGAGCAGCACCTTGGTGCCGAGGAACGCCTCGAAGGACTTGCCTGTCAGCCGCAGGCTGGCGCGCACCGAGGGGAACTGCCAGCCAAGCTCGGCGCAGAACCGCTCGAGCGTGGCACCGAGCCTGCGGGTAAGCGCGGTCTCTTCACCCTTTGTCTCCGCGACAGGGCGTGCGCGCAGCGGCGCCGCCCTGCTGGCGTCGAACGCCGCGATGCGCCCGGTCAGGCTGACCCGCCGCGGGATCAGCGCGAAGACGGCAAGGAACAGGGCGAGCCCGGTCAGGCCGCCGATGACCAGCGCCTCGGTCGTCATGCGCGGCTCCCCACGGTACCGGCTCCGGCCGCGACGCCGGCCCGCGGCCCTGCGCCTGCCGCGGCTTGACCTGCTGTCGTTCCTGGCGATGATTCGCCCGCACCGAGCATCCGCTGCGGCGACTCGAACCTGGCGAGCCTTCTCAGCCAGGCGATGCCCACGCCGTACAGGCCCGCGATGCCGGCGAGCACGACCTGGCCGGCCGGCGAGCTGTACGGGGCGAGGAACGCGCGGTCGATGAGAGCGAGCACGAGTGCCATGCCCACCGAGACCCCGATGACGATCTGCACGCTGCGCCGGGTGGAGCGGCGCTCGGCGCTGACCTTGCGGCGCATGTCGAGTTCCTCGCGGACCGAACGCGACAGCGCGCCGAGCAGGTCGCGCAGCCCGGGACCGCGCAGCCGCGAGTTGATGATCAGCGCCGCGATGATCAGGTCGGCGCTTGGGTCGCCCAGGTCGACGGCGAACAGGCGCAGCGCGTCCGCCATCGGCACCCGGGTGTGCAGCCGGTCGACCAGCCGCAGCAGCGGCTCCCTGATCGCGGGTGCCGCGATGCGGGTGGATGACGGTATCGCCTGCTCGAGTCCGACCGCGCCGGCGATCGTGTCGCGCAGCGACTCCGTCCACGTGGCCAGGCACTCAAGCCGGGTGATCGCCGCGCGCTCGGAATTGGCGCCGCTGAGCGAGCGCCAGCTATAGGCGAGCAGGCCGATGCCGATGCCGGCGGCCACCCAGCGGGTGGCGAGGAGGACGAGGATGCCGGTCACGACGGCGACGCCGCCGCGCAGGCTGAAGAACTCGCGGCGGAACCGGTCAAGGCGGCCCTGGCCGCCGCCCTGGCGCCTGGCCGGCAGGCCGTAGAGCGCGACGACGGCGAGGAACAGGGCGCCGCCGGTCAGCCCGCCGATGACGATCGCGAGCAGTGGGGTGATCGCGGAAGCGCTCACTGCCAGCCTCCTCCCCCCCGTGCGGGGTCGTAGCCGAAATGGCTGAGTTCCTCGAGGCAGGAGACCGGCGCGTGCGTCACAGCCCGCCCGTCCCTGCCGGGCGCGAACACCTCGCTCGACAGCACGCGGCCGTCCACGCCGGTCACCTCGCGGATGCTGCTCACGAAGCGGCGCATGGTGCCGCCCCGTGCGTAGTCGTTGCGCTTTTCCTGGAAGACCACGAAGTCGATGGCGCCGGCGATCAGCATGTGGGTGGCGTCGATCGGCAGCCGCTCGGCCGACTGGATGGCGTAGGTAGAGATGCGGTTGAAGACCTCGAGGGAGGAGTTGGCGTGGATGGTGGAGAGCGAGCCGTCGTTTCCCTGGGTCATCGCGTTCAGCATGGTGACGATCTCGTCGCCGAGCACCTCGCCGACGATGACCCGGCTCGGGTTCATGCGCAGGGACCTGCGGACCAGTTCCGCCATGCTGATCGCGCCCTGCCCCTCGCTGTTGGGCAGCCGTTCCTCGAAGGCGACCACGTTCGGGTGAAGCTCGGGGAACTGGTCGAGGCCGAGTTCGAGAGCCCGCTCGACGGTGATGAGGCGCTCGTGCGACGGAATCTGGTTAGCGAGCGCGCGCAGCAGCGTGGTCTTGCCCGCGTTCGTCGCCCCGGCGATCATGATGTTCTTCCGCGCCCCGATCGCCGCCGCCAGGAAGCTGCCCACCTCCGGGGACATGGTCCCGTTGCCGACGAGGTCCGCCAGGAACACCTTGCCGAGCCGGGCCCGCCTGATCGAGATCGCGGGGCGCATGGTGACGTCCATGACCGCCGAGAGCCGTGAGCCGTCGGGGAGCCGTAGGTCAAGCTGCGGGTTGGCGGTGTCGAACGGGCGGCTCGCCAGGCCGGAGTACGCCGCGAGCACCTGGATCAGCTCGATCAGCTCGTCGTCGCTTTCCGCGACCGGCTCGCCCATCGTCTCCCGGCCGTCGGCGAAGCCGAGGAAGACCCTGTCGTGGCCGTTGATGTCGATGTTCTCGATCAGCTGGTTCTCAAGCAGCGGCTGCAGCCGGCCCACGCCGAACAGGGCGGCGTGGATCGCTTCTGCGAGGTCCTCTTCCTGCTGTGCGTCGAGCGGTGCGTGCCCCGCCATGATCTCGGTGCGCGCGTGCTCCTCGAGAGCCTGGGAGATCAGCGCCCTGGCGAACTGGCGCTCGTCCTCCTGCGACATGGCCGCGACGCCGCCCGCGGCGTCCTGCCGCCGCTGCCGCGCGAGCCGGTCGCCGACTTCGCCGCGCAGGCGCTTGACTAGGCCGTGGTCCACGGGCCGTCACCTGCCTCGTGGCCGGCCACGGGGGCGGGCTGCGCCGGGCTTGCCGGCACCGGGGCAGGCTGCACCGGGGCCGAGTGCCTGCCGCGCTGCTGCTGACCCGGCGGGTACTGCGGGGCCTGCTGATGGTGCTGCGGCGGCGCCGGGTACTGCTGCTGTGCCGTGACCGGGTGCTGCTGCCCGGGCGGAGCGGCCTGGGATCCGGTGTCGTCGCGGGCGCCGGGCAGGCTGGCCGCCAGTTGCTGTGCCGTCTCCCTGGCGGTACGGATGAGCATGGTCTTGTCGAGCTTGCCGCCCCACTGCCCGAGCATGAGCTCCGCGCCCTTGTCGTCATCGGCGATGCCGCCGAGGACCATGGCAGGCACGTTGCCCTGCGCAAGCGCGCGGCCCACCTCGGCGGCCGTGGCCCGCAGGGTGCGCTGTTCCGCGATGACGATGACGGCAGGCGTGAGCCCGCGCCTGCCCCTGGCGTTCGCGGCGGCGGTGACGGCCGCGGCACGGTCCCTGAGCCTGATGACGTCGCCGGGGCTGGGCCGCGTCACGAGCAGCACGGCGCTGGCCCGCAGGAGCAGGTCGTAGGGCTGGCCGTCGGCGCCGAGCCTGCCGCAGTCCGCGATCACGTCGCCACCGGGCAGCGCGGCGAACAGGTCGCCGAGCGGCTCCCATAGGGTCCCGAGGCTGGCGCCCTGCTCGGCGTTGATGACCCCGGTGAGCACGTCAAGGCCACCGGACAGCTGCTGGGTATGCTCCCAGAGCTGGCGGGGCTGCAGGCCACGGCGCGCGGCCACCGCGAGGGTCATCAGGCCGCGGCGGGGGTCAAGCGCACTGCCGTCCGCGGCGGGGAACCGGTAGACGAGGTCGCCCCCGGAGGGGTCGCACTCGGCAAGCAGCACCGGGCGCGGCCACACGGCGGCAAGCGCGAGCGCCGTCGTCGTGACCCCCGGCGCTCCCTTGTCGGCGGCGATGACGATCAACGCCATCGGCTAGCCGTCGTTTGGTAGTAGCACAAGGCCCACGTTTCCGTTGGCGGCGGAGCAGGCCAGCGCCTCCGCGTCGGCCGGCTGGACCGCGAGCGTCACCACGGCGGTGGAGCCGGACGCCGTCACGCTCCCGCTGACGTCGGTGACCTGGGCCTGCTGCGCGAGCACGGCACCCGCGGCCGTGCCGCAGGCGGTGCCGATCGCGACGGCCTCCACCTTGTCACCGGCCTGCAGGTCGCCAGGCACCTGGCCCGCCTTGAGCGACAGCCCGACGAGGTCCCGGCCCGCCGTCGAGGTGTTCGAACCGGAGACCATCTGCCGCGTCAGCAGCGTGCCCGCCGGGATCGTGATGGCCGCGAAGTCCCTTTCTACCTCCGCGGCACTGCTCCACGACAGGTAGTCGAGCGCGCTTCCCGAGGGGACGGCGACCTCTTCAAGCGCGCCGGCCGGGATCTGCGAGTTCTCGTTGACCTGCTGGACGACCTCGATCGCCTGCACCTGGGCGCCCGCCCTGATCACTAGCAGGCCGGCGGCACCCGCGCCAAGCGCGACAAGCAGGATCGCGAGGGCGAACAGGGCTGGCTTGCGTTCTCGCTGCGCGCTCGGCAATCTCCTGCCGGACGCGGCGGCCGGCTCTGCCCAGGCGCCCTGCTGATCCGCGCTCAGTCCCGAGCGCGTTAGGGTTCCCCTGTCGCTTGCCATTGACCGGCATCTCCCTGCGTGACCATCAACTCTGCATGTTCCGCGACGCTCGCGACGTGCCGCGCCTTAATCGGCTGCAAAGGGGAACATACCGTGCCACAACGGCCCTACTGCGCGGTTTTGGAAAGCTTTGATGGATTACCACTCCGCGTAACGAGTCGATATTTGTTGACCTCGATTTATCCCTAGCGCCCCTGAATGGCCTTAGCTTGCTTTATTGGCATTTCTAAATAAGCGACACAGGGGATTAATCGCCTATCATCTGCCAATGAGTCACTAACCACGTGACACCCAGGGTCATCGACACTTGCGTGCCTGAACCACAGGTCTCAACGCCGGCCGTGGTCCTTGACCGCCGTCAGGCGAGGATGACCGCAAGCGCGCTGAGCAGTATGAACGGGCCAAGGGGGAACTGGGTCGTCCTCGTGGCACGCCGGAAGAGCAGCAGGCCCACCGCGTAGAGGGCGGCGGCGGTGAACGCGAGGAAGGTGGCCGCGGCTACCTGCCCCCAGCCCTGCCAGCCGAGTGCGACGCCGACGCTCGCGGCGAGCTTGGCGTCGCCTAGGCCAATGCCCGACGGCCTGATGAGGAACAAGAGCAGGTAGAAGCCGGACAGAGCGACGGCGGCGAGCCCGGACCTGGCGAGTTGGCCGGGGTGGCCGCCGCTGAGCGCGGCGACCGCGAGGAAGCCCGCTGTGCCGGCGAAGGCGCCCCCGGTGAGCGCGTCGGGCAGCCGGCGGACGGCGATGTCGATGAACGCGAGCGGAACGGCGAAGAGCACCAGCCAGGCAAGCCCCGCCAGTTCCCAGGGCGACGAGACGCGGGCCGCCGCGACGGCGAGCGCCAGCCCGGCCGCCAGTTCGACGGACAGCGCGGCCGGCCCGATCCGGGCGCGGCAGGCGGGGCAGCGGCCGGTCACCGGCAGCAGCGCGCGCCAGCGGCGGCCGGCGGGTCCAAGTTCGCGGGCACATGCCTGGCAGGCACGGCGCGCTGGCTCACCTGGTTCGACTGACCGGGAAAAGATACTGCTCCGCAGCCGCGGGCCAGCGATGAGGCCAGCGGCGGCGGCCGCCGCGAGCCACGGCAACGTCATCGGCTCCCCTTACCGTCCGTGGGCGCGCGGGCCGCCCGGCAATCACCTCATTGATCGGACTTCCTATGCGGAATCGGTTGCGAGGATATCGTCCCCACTGCAATCCTGCGGTTCTGGTATGGCAAGACAAAAGCCAGCGCCAGCGGTGAATCCCGGGCAATAGCAAGCAGCGGGGTGGGACCACGCACCACCAACCGGATCGTGCTCCCATCGGCTGCGGCGGAGGTTCCCAGGCCAGCAGGCGGAACGGCGGTAGCTAGTGACAACCGAGAAGGGAAGCCGGCAATGCCAAACCTTAACATTACCTATGCCGACATGCAGTCGGCGGCCAACCAGCTGCGCAACGGTGAGAGCCAGATCGAGAGCGACCTCGCCACGCTGAAGAAGCTCATTGACAACCTGGTGGCAAGCGGCTACGTGACGGACGCCTCAAGCAAGCAGTTCGAGGCGTCCTACACCGAGTTCAACACCGGCGCCACCAAGATGATCCAGGGACTGAACGGCATGGGCCAGTACCTCGACTCCGCCGCCAAGGCGTTCCACGAGACGGACGCCCAGCTCGCCGCGGCGCTCAAGAGCTAGCTCCAGGCGCGGCGCCGATGGGCCGCTGACCCCGCAGCGGTGGTCAGCGGCCCATTGGTGCCATGTGGCGGGTGTTAACGCACGACAGGGAAGGGACAATCATGCGGCTGGCGCTGACCGTAGTGTCACCGGCAACACGCCAGCTGGCGGACGTGCTCCTGGACGCCGACCCGGCGACCGCGGTCGGCGAGATCGCCGCCGAGCTTGACCTTTTCGTCGCCGACGGCTGCGCGCCTGCCGGGGACCGCCAGGCCCCTGGTTACCCGGCCAGCGGCGAAGCGAGGATCTTCCAGTTCCCCGGCCCGCGGCCGTACGGCTCGCTGGCCGTGTCCGCGTCCGCCCCCCAGGCTCAGCCGCAGTCGACGCCGCTCTACGTGGACTACCAGCTTGTGCCCGCGGACCTTTCCCTCGCGCAGTCTCCGCTGCGCGACGGGTCGGTGATCAGCCTCGGCAGCCCCGAGGGCTGCGTGCATCCCGAGCCGTCCGGTCTGGTCGAGATCAGGGTGGCCGGCGGCCCTGGCGCGGGCGCGGTGCACCGGCTGAGCCTCGGCGAGACCACCGTCGGCAGCGGGCACTCTGCCGCCATCCAGCTGAATGATCCCCAGGTTCCCGAGCTCGCCCTGCACGTCACCGTCGACCGGCGCGGCGGCTGCGCAGTCGCCGCGTACCAGGGGGTGCGGGCGGCGCTCGAAGGCGAGCCGCTGAGCGCGCCCGTGCAGTGGCAGCCGGGCCAGCAGGTCGCCGTCGGCGCCACACTGCTCGGCCTGGCGCCCTACGAGCCGCCGGACGCCGCGCTGCACCCGTCGGAGGACGGCGCGGGCATCGACTTCAACCGCCCGCCGCGGCTGCTTCCACCGGAGCGGGTCACCAAGTTCCGGCTGCCGGCGCCGCCGTCCGCCGGCGAGCGCAGGCCGCTCCCGGTGCTGATGGCTGTCGTCCCCGTGCTCCTTGGCGTGGCGATGGCCTTCTTCATGCGCGAGGTCTACATGCTCGCGCTGTCCGTGCTGAGCCCGGTCATGCTGATCGGCAACCACGTGACCGAGCGCAAGCACGGCCGCAAGTCCCACGCCAGGCGGATGGCCGAGTACCGCGAGCACAAGGAGCGCATCGAGCGGGACGCACGGGATGCGCTCGACGCGGAACGGGTCGCCAGGCGCGCGGACAGCCCCGACCCGGGCACCGCGCTCTCGATCGCCTCAGGCCCGCGGCGCCGGCTATGGGAGCGCCGCCGCACCGATCCCGACTACCTGCTGCTGCGCGTGGGCACGGCCGACCTGCCGTCGGCGGTCGAACTGACCGACCCAGAGCAAGACGAACACCGCAGGCAGGTCTTCTGGCAGATACCTGACGTGCCGGTGACGGTGCCGCTACGCGAGCGCGGCGTGCTGGGAGTCGCGGGCCCTGGCGACACGCCGCGCGCGATCGGCCGCTGGCTCGCGGCGCAGACGGCCACCATGCACAGCCCCAACGACCTGCAGATCTACGTGCTTACCGACTCGGCGGGCCGGGCGAGCTGGGAGTGGGCGCGCTGGCTGCCGCACTGCCGGCCTGGCACCGGGCCGGCGAGCGCGGTGCCCTCAGGCACGGGGCAGAACTGCGTCGCGCTCATCGGCAACGACGCGGAATCGGTGGCCACGCGGATCGCCGAGCTGCTCGCGATCGTGGCCGGCCGGCAGAAGGCACAGCGCGAGATGAACGCCAGCCAGGCACGGTTCCCGACCGACGTCGTGGTCATCTTCGACGGCTCACGCAAGCTGCGCTCGCTGCCCGGCGCCATCCAGGTGCTCCGCGAGGGACCGCAGGTGGGCGTGTTCGCGATCTGCCTGGACGCCGACGAGCGGCTGCTGCCCGCCGAGTGCCAGGCGGTGGCCGTCGCCGCGCCTGAGGGGCTGCGTGTGCAGCAGATGATGGCGGCCACCATCACCGAGGTCCGGCCCGACCAGGTCAGTTCCGGCTGGTGCGGCAGGCTGGCCAGGGCGATGGCCCCGATCAGGGACGTCAGCGACAACGACGATGCCGCCGGGCTGCCGGAGGCGAGCCGGCTCCTCGACGTGCTCCGCCTCGAGCCGCCGACGGCGGAGGCGATCGTCGGACGATGGAACGCGGGCGGCCGGTCCACGCTTGCCATGATCGGCGAATCGTACGACGGGCCGTTCGGTATCGACGTGCGCAAGGACGGCCCGCACGGCCTGATCGCCGGCACGACCGGTTCAGGCAAGTCCGAGCTGCTGCAGACGATCGTCGCCTCGCTCGCGGTCGCCAACAGGCCGGACGAGATGACGTTCGTGCTCGTCGACTACAAGGGCGGCAGCGCGTTCAAGGACTGCGTGCAGCTACCGCACACCGTCGGCATGGTCACCGACCTGGACACTCACCAGGTGGAGCGGGCCCTGGTGTCGCTGTCGGCGGAACTGACCAGGCGCGAGCACATCCTGGCGGCGGCGGGCGCCAAGGACATCGAGGACTACCAGATCCTGCTCGACAGGGAGCGGCGTGCCACCCAGCTGGAGCCGGCATGGGGGCCAGCACTGCCCCGGCTGCTCATCGTCATCGACGAGTTCGCCTCGATGGCGCGGGACCTTCCCGACTTCGTGACCGGCCTGGTGAACATCGCACAGCGGGGCCGTTCGCTCGGCATCCACCTGCTACTCGCCACCCAGCGCCCGTCCGGTGTGGTGTCCGCCGACATCCGCGCCAACACCAACCTGCGGATCGCCCTGCGGGTTACCGACCCCGTCGAGAGCGCCGACGTGATCGACGCGCCGGACGCGGCGCACATCGCCAAGTCGACGCCGGGTCGTGCCTACGTCAGGCTGGGGCACGCCTCGCTGATCCCGTTCCAGGCGGGCCGGGTCGGCGGGCGCCGGCCCGGCCGGCCAGGGCAGGCTAGCACTGGCACGGCGGCCACGGACCGGCCGTGGCTGGCCCGGATGGACTGGGCGGGCCTGGGACGCCCAGAACCGGCCAGGCCGGCCGCCAGGCAGCGTGCGGAAGAGGAGATCACCGACCTCAAGGTGCTTGTCGAGCAGATCCTGCACGGCGCACGGCGGCTGCGCATCCCCGCGCAGCACAGCCCGTGGCTGCCCGCACTCGCGGAGTCCGTGCAGCTCGCCGAGCTCAGGCCGGCCGCCGACGGCGAGCAGTGGGGGCGGGCGGGCGAGGGGTGGCGGGGTGGCGAGGGAGGGCGAGGGGGTGAGGGAGGGCGGGGGGGTGAGGGAGGGCGGGGGGGTGAAAATACGGCCCCGTTCGGGATAGAGGACCTGCCGGAGCGCCAGCTGCAGCGGCCCGCGGTGATCAGCCTGGCCACCTTCAGCCACCTGATGGCCGCGGGGGCGCCGCGGAGCGGCCGGTCGCAGCTGCTGCGCACGATCGCCGGCGCGCTCGCGGCGCGCCACTCCTGCGCCGACCTGCACATGTACGGGATCGACTGCGGCAATGGCGCGCTGCTGCCGCTCGCCGACCTGCCGCACTGCGGCGCCGTCGTCGCCCGCACCCAGACGGAGCGCGCGGTCCGGCTGCTCGGGCGGCTGGGTGACGAGCTCGGCCGGCGGCAGGAACTGCTCGCCGACGGCGGGTTCGCGGACATCACCGAGCAGCGCTCCGTCGCCAGGCCCGGTGACCGGCTGCCGCACCTCGTGGTGTTCCTCGACCGCTGGGAGGGATTCACCGCGACGCTCGGCGAGCTGGACGCGGGACGCCTTACCGATGCGGTCACCCGGATCCTGGGCGAAGGCGCGAGCGCCGGGATTCACCTGGTGATGACCGGCGACCGGTCGCTGCTCGCCGGGCGGATCTCCGCGCTGTGCGAGGAGAAGCTGGTGTTCAAGCTGGCGGAGAAGGACGACTACGCCCTGGCCGGGCTGCGGCCGCGGGACATGCCCGACGAGATACCGCCGGGACGGGCGTTCCGTACGGGGACCGGCATCGAGGTTCAGGTGGCGCTGCTCGCCCCGGACGCAACCGGTCAGGGGCAGGCGGCGGCGCTGCGGGACATCGCCGCCTCGTGCGCGGCGCGGGACGCCGCGGTGCCTGCGGCGCGGCGGCCGTTCCGGGTGGACGTGCTGCCGTCGCGGATCACCTTCGGCGAGGCGTGGGACATGCGCCAGGCGCGCGGAACCGGCCCGCTGTGGGGCCTGGTGGGCGTGGGCGGTGACGAGCTCACCGCGTACGGGCCCGACCTGGCCGGCGGGGTACCCGCCTTCATCGTGGCCGGGCCATCCCGGTCCGGCCGGTCCACCATCCTGGAGACCATGGCCCGCTCGTTCCTCGCGGCCGGGACGCCCGTGGTGCTCGCCGCACCCCGGCCGTCACCGCTGCGGGCGCTCGACGGACTCGACGGCGTGCTCCGGGTGTTCACGGGCGACGACCTCGACGAGGAGGAGTTCGCCGCCGTCCTCGCGAAGGCCGGCGACCGCTGCGCCGTGGTGATCGACGACGCGGAGATGCTGCGAAACTGCGACGCGGGCGGTGAGCTCAGTAAGATCATCGCGCTCGGCGCGGACTCCGGCAGGGCGCTGGTGTTCGGCGGTGACGCCGACGGGGTCTGCCTGGGCTTTTCCGGGTGGCAGGTGGACGCCAAGCGGGCGCGGCGCGGGTGCCTGACCGCCCCGCAGAGCCTGCCGGAAGGCGACCTGGCCGGCGTGCGGCTGACGCACAGCCTCATCGGGCAGCAGACGCGTCCCGGTCGTTGCCTGCTGAACACGGGTGACGGGAAGCTGATCACCGTCACCGTGCCTGCTGGCTAGCGCCTGACCACGTAGCCGTAGCGGCCATGGTGGCGTTCGCCGTTCGCGGCGGCCAGCGCCACCGTGACCGCTAGGGCGGCGAGCAGGCCGCAGAACGCCTGCCAGTAGGCGGGGGTGACGACGAGCGGCTGGCCATGGCTGACGGGGTGGCCGAAGATGCAGTCGCCAACGATCGTGGCCGGCAGCACGAGGAAGAGCAACGGGAAGACCCAGGCCGCGTGGGTGTCCTGTACCCAGTTGAGGTACCAGACCGTCGCGGCGGTGCCGCCGAGGAATGCCAGGAAAAAGCCAACGGGTGGCACCCCGGCCCAGATCACGAGCATGCCGGCGAGCAAGCAGCCGAACGGTATCAGCTCCGCGACCAGCCACCGCATGACGCGGGGCTTATCCCTCATGCTTGCCGCGAAGCGCTTCACGGCTCTGCCATCCTCCGCTCGTCCGTGTTGCGGTACACGGTGATGCCCCGGACGAGGCGCTCGATGTCGTCGCCGGCGGCCGTCAGGCCACGCAGGTCCGATGTGGCGGTAAATACCTGCAGGTCGGTCTCATGCTCCTCGACACGGAACGCGTAGCCAAGTAGGGCCCGCAATTGTCCCTTGTCCCTGACCTGTTGCCGCAGGACGCGCAGCCCGGTACCGAGGCGCTCGGTGGCGATCTCGGCGACCTGTGGCTTGCGCGCGCTGGATTTATCGTCCGCGCCTGTGAGCAGCCGCAGCCGCCGGTCACGCTCCCCCGACTGCCGCCAGATCGCGATGAACACAGGCAGCGGCGCGGTAAACCGATCGGGGAGATAGACCCAGATCTGATGGCACTTAACCCGCATGGTGGCACGTTCGTGAATCGCTCGTAGCATCGTGGTGAGGCGCTCGACCTCGTCGCTCTCTGCGGGCAGTCCCCATTGCTCCGACCAGGCGGCGGCGGCCGTCTTCGCCCACGAGTCTCGGTCGTAGCCGTCAGGGAAGACGACGGGGCACGGTATCCAGCGCCGCACGTCAACGTCGACCCTGACCCAGCCAAGCTCGCTGGTCACCGTCTCGTCGGCGGGATCGCCGTCGGAATCTGGCCGCTCGCCGCGACCTCGGCCTAGCCTCATGCTGGTTCACCCTGCGCTTCCTGCTCCCAGCGGAACGTGGTCATCATCGCGTCGAACAGGCTGGTCAGCAGCGCGGCGACCTGGTCGTCTGTTCTGCCACCGCCGAGGGTTGCGAAGTAAACCGCGAGCCACCGATCGCGGGTCCCGGGAACTGACAATACGTAATCTACCTGATACGTAACGAATTCTTCACCCTTCTCCAGTGACGCCTTGCCGGTCTTCTCGATGCGCAGTCCCATCGCACCGTCCACCGTCACCGGGTGCGCGTGGTCGTCGCCGGCGGCGAACATCGCGATCGCCTGCGCCGGGTCAGGCACCTCGCCGGCCGGGCGCAGCGCCTCCGAGATGTCGGCGACGACGAACGACGCGGGCATCGGCGCGCCGTAGACCGGCAGGACGGGCAGGTACAGGTCGATGCCTCCCTTGGTCCTGGCGTCCCTGACCAGCTCGGTGAGGTACCGTTCGAGTTCCTTGCGGTAGGGGCCGACCCTGTCCGGCGGCGCGTCCTTCGGCAGCACGGAGAAGGCCTCGTCGACGGCCTCCCTGATGGCCCTCTTCGACCCCCAGCGCACCGGGATGCGGCGCCATCCCGGCGGCAGCACGATCGAGTAGCCCGCCGACCGCCGCCCGCCCGGCGCGCCTTCTGCCTGCCGGTCGGCCGCGGCGTTCGCGGCGTTCGCGGGCTGGGAACTCACGGGATCGTCGCCAGGCTGTAGGTGAACACCGGGTTCGTCACCGCGTGGCCGACCGCGTTCATGACCGGGTCGGGGATGGCGGCGGTCAGCGCCTCATCCGCGCTGTCAAAGAACTTGAGATCCCAGGGCTGCACGACCGGGTTCTCGGCACCGAAGTCACCGGGGCCGTAGATCGGAACGCCGGACAGCGCGACGCCGCCGAGGCTTTCGACCGCGCCGCCGAGTATGAGGCCGCGCGCGGTGTTGAACTGGGTGGCAAACTTGCCGGCCAGTGCCATGACCTCAGGTGAGTCAGAGAACGCGGTTTTGAGCACGTTCATCTTGACGACGTCGTTGGCCAGTTCCTCACCGCCCCGGATCGCGCGCAACGCTGCGTCCTTCTCTTCCAGGCCCTTGACCATGTCCGTGGCCATGGGCAGGAGGCCGTCCTGAACGTCGTCGAGGAACTCGTTAGCGCCCGCTGCCCAGTCCGCTCCCTTGCCGAACAGGTTGGCCGCGAAACTCATGCCTGGGATGTTGCTCAGCCACTCCGATACGCCGTTGAGTACTTCGGTTCCCTTGTCGAGCACGCTCATCACCTTTCCGGTGAGGCTCGCCGCTCGCGCCTCCTCCACGATCGAGTCGCCGACCTTGATCGCGTCTCCCAGCGTCGCTCCGGCCCGTCCCACCAGGCCGCCGACCCCGGAGATGCCGCCGCTGAGGCCGAGCGTGAGCAGCGCGACCGCGTCGAGGGCCACGTCGAGCCACGAGCCGTTCCCGGTCGCGGCGAGCAGTGTCCGGCCCAGCAAGGCCACCGCGGTCACGATGAACGCGACCATGAGGAGCCAGCCGACCCCGGTGGCGAACAGGGCGATGATCGCGAGGACCGCGCCGATGACCTCCAGGGCCGTGCAGATGTCCTTGATCAGCCACGCCCAGTGGCCGATGAAGTCCTTGAAGCTGTCCCACCAGCTGTCCTTGAGGCTGTCGTCGCTGGCGGAGTTGATCTTGCCGGCCCAGTAGTTGGCCCGGTCGTCCCGGAACTGTACCGCCTTGTGCAGGTCGCTGATCGCGTCGCTCAGCTGCCCCTGCGCCTTGCTCACCGCCGCCTTGTGCGCGGCGGCCGCCTGTTGCTGCTGCGGGGTGGGCGGCGACGTCTGCGGCGCGCTGATCGCGGGGCCGTTCAGCACTTGCAGCTGCTGGTAGGGTCCCTCCGCCTCGTTGAGCGCCTTGAGCGACATGGCCTGGGCAGTCACCAGGTCCGACTCCCAGCCGCCAAGCGCCGACGCCACCCTCGTGTACCGGTCGTGTACCGTCTGCAGCGTGCCGACGAGGTCGCCGGCCGATTCCCTGATCTTGTCCGCGTACTCCCCGATGAGCGGGTCGCTGCCGTCGCCCGCGATCTTCTTCAGCGCGCTGATCTGGTTGAGTATCGTGTTCGCCACGGAGTTGAGGTGGCTGACCTCATCGGTGACCCGGGCCGGGTCACCAGGGGTCGGGTCCTCGTCCAGGCCAAGCGGCCGCCACGCCATCCCGGTGGGACGCCCCATCGGGTATCACCCCTGTTCGTCTTCGTCGTTACTGCTTGGACCCCTTGCCCGTAAGCTCCTGCGCGGCCTTCTTGTCGGTATCCATGAACTGCTTGACGCTCTCCGTGATCATCTCGTCAAGCTTCTGCATGTTCGCGACGAGCTTGTCGCGGTGGTAGCTCCAGTTGCCGGCGAAGCTGCCCATCGCCCCGGCGATGGTCCCTGACCCCAGCGCGGCGTCGTAGCCGCTGGTGCTCGCCTGCAGGCTGCCGAACTCGCTGGCCAGGCCGGTCAGGGTTTTATGCGACGCTTCGAGCAGGCTGTAATCGACCCTCAGATCGGACACGCTGGCCTCGTTCCCTCGCCCTGCACGCCTTGGCAACGACCCGTCTACCAGTATCACAAGGCGCCAACATATTGGTTCAAATACGTTCATATCTATGCACCGCACGGGGCGGCGCGCGGCGGCGCCGGCTCGAAGCGGCCCTGGGATCTCGTCACGGAACGGCAGGGCACGTGCGTAACGCCAAGGATCACCGTCCCAGGGAGGTAGATAGGAGTCGAAATGTCGTTCGACCTGGTGTTATGATCACGCCCATGGCTGCGTATATACCCCCGGGCTGGCCAACCGGAGTCCATCCGCCGGGCAGTGAGGACTTCGAGGCGACCGCGATCGCCTGGCTGCTTGACGTCGTGCCGCCCGATTACCGGCTGCACGGCGTGCTACGGCGGCACCCGGCGGCGCTGGCGGCGATGGCGCGGCACCACACCGAGGCCTGCGTCGAGGGCGCGCGGGCCGGCTACCGCACGGCGCGAACCGAACTTGGCGAGGCGCTGCCGCCGCACGCCATCGACGCCGTGCTCGCCGCCTACAAGGCCGAGGGCCGCCGCCTCGCCGCGACCGCGAAGGCCGTCGCGCTCATCGAGCAGGCGCTGCGCGGCGATGTCTTCACTCCCCGGCTGCGCAACAATCACTAATCGTAATTGAATGCCGCCAGCTCGCCGACTGCGCCTCTCCGGGCCAAGCCCGGCACGCCCCAATCAAGCCCAGTATGCCCGTTTTGACCGGAATGCGTCACCGCCACCGTCGCTCGTATCATGATCATGAATGGTTTTTAGCGCTGCCGCGCTAAAAACTCTTCATAACACCAGAACTCTTCATGAAAGAGTTCGTTATCACTTAACTGTCAGCGCGAATACCGGAAAACAGCAATCCGCAGCCTCACGGGTATCAGGGAGCGAGGCGGATGTGTCGAGTGTTTCGGGAACGGCGAGCGTTGCGGATGAGGTATATGTGTCGGGCGTCACGGGCGTCACGGGCGTCACGGGCGCCGGCGGCCTCGGTCCGCCGAGGCGCCTGCAGAGAGGCTTGCGGAAAGGCTTGCGGAAAGGCTTGCCAAGGAAAACTGATATCAATATGATAGCAACTGGTATCGGAGAATCCCTTAACGGAGGTGGGCAGCATGGCAGCCCAGACTCAAGCCCAAGCCACGACGACGACCCGCGCACCCGCCCAGCCGATGCACGAGCGCACGGCCTGGTACATCGCCGGCCCGCTGCTCATACTCGGCGACCTGCTCGTGCTGGTCGTAACGGTCATCCTGTTCTGGCAGTCCGCGGTGCACAAGGGCGCCGTGACCGCGGTCTTTGCCATCGTTGGCGCCATACTCAGCATTGTCTTCTTCCTCGTGTGGCGCGGCATCATCCTCGTGGCACCCGGGCGGGCGCACGTCGTCCAGCTGTTCGGCAAGTACAAGGGCACGGTCCGCGAGCCAGGGATGCAGTTCGTGAACCCGTTCTCTAACCGGATCCAGGTTTCCACCCGGATCAGGAACATGGAGACCGCGCAGGCCAAGGTGAACGACGCCGACGGCAACCCGATCGAGATCGCCGCCGTGGTCGTCTGGCAGGTGCAGGACACCGCGCAGGCCACCTACTCCGTCGACGACTACCTCAAGTTCGTCACGATCCAGGCCGAGACCGCCGTCCGGCACATCGCGTCAAGCTACCCCTACGACGCCAGGGGCGTCGAGGGCGTGATGTCGCTGCGGGACAACGCCGACGAGATCACCCAGAAGCTGTCGGCCGAGCTTGGCGTCCGGGTGCGGGCGGCCGGCGTGGAGGTCATCGAGACCCGGCTCACCCGGCTCTCCTACGCGCCGGAGATCGCTGGTGCTATGCTCCGCCAGCAGCAAGCCGCCGCGGTCGTCGGCGCCCGGTCCAAGATCGTCGAGGGCGCGGTCGGCATGGTGCGGCTGGCACTGCAGCGACTTGACGAGGAGAACGTCGTGGAACTAGACGAGGAGCGGAAGGCCGCCATGGTCTCCAACCTCCTCGTCGTGCTCTGCAGCGAGCAGGCCACTCAGCAAGTGGTGAACACCGGCTCGCTGTACTCGTAACGCCATGGCAGAACGCAAGCAAATCCTGCTACGACTCGACCCGGCCGTCCACGACGCGCTCGCGAAGTGGGCGGCCGATGAGATGCGCTCAACCAACGCCCAGATCGAGTTCCTGCTCAGGCGGGCACTCGGCGACGCGGGCCGGATGCCGGGCAGCGCCCGCGCGATGCGCCGGCCGGGGCGTCCCGCCGCCGACCAGGAGACCGTGTCCGACGACAGGTAACACCCGCTCCCGTTCGGTATGAAAGATCTTCGCACCGAACGGGAGCGGGTTTCACCGTGCCCGGGTAACGGCTCGCCCGGCGGCCGGGCAGCGGCGGGACGGGCAGCGGCGGGATGGGGCGGGCGACGGCGGGATGGGCGACGGCGGCTAAAATCCACACAACTCAATACACACGGGAGCTCGGGTTGACCGGGCTGAGAGGGTGGCTGGCCACCGTGCCTGCGAGATTACGGGCCCGCGAGACTACGGGACCGCGAGGCACGGGGCGGCCCGCGCCACCGACCGTCCGAACCTGTCCGGGTAATTCCGGCGTAGGGAGGCTGCCGTGGCCGCGACCACCGATTCCGCCGGTACCGGCGAGAGCACCTTCGTCACCGTCCCCGGCGACCGCCGTTCCGAGGTGGGGCGGACGCTCGCCGAGCCGGTACCGCAGTCGCTCGGGCTGCTCGACCAGTTCGGCCTGTGGGGCAACCTCGGGGTCAGCCTGCTCGGCTTCACCGGCGCGATCTTCGTGCTGCAGCCGGGCGGCGCGGGGACGCCCGAGCTGTCGCTCGCCGCCGCGCTGACCGCCATCGTGGCTGGCACGCTGTTCGGCACCGTGGTGCTCGCGCTCGCCGGGATACCCGGCGCCCAGACGGGCGCGCCGGCCATGGTGCTGCTGCGCGGGCTGTTCGGCGCGCGGTTGTCGTACCTGCCCACCGTGGTCAACGTGCTGCAGCTGTTCGGCTGGGGCATCTTCGAGCTGGTGACGATCGCGACGGCGGCGCACACCGTGGCGCCCGCGCTGCCCAGGCAGGGCTACGTGCTGATCGCCGGCGGGGCGACCGCGCTGCTGACCATCCGGCCGCTCGGCGCCATCCGGGTGCTGCGCCGCTACGCTACCGGCGCCGTGCTCGTCGTGATGTGCTACCTGTTCGTCCAGCTGCTGCGGCACCCGCTGCCGGCGCTCACCCACGGGACGTGGTCCGGCTACTTGGCGGCGACCGACACCGTGGTCGCCGTCGCCATCTCGTTCGCGCCGCTGGCCGCGGACTACACGCGGCACTCGCGCAGCACGCGGGCGGCGTTCGGCGGCGCGCTGGCCGGCTACTCGGTTACCCAGCTGCTCTGCTACGTCATCGGGCTGCTCGCGCTGGTCACCGTCGCGCACGGGAACGCCGGCGACATCTTCGGCGCGTTCATCGCGCTGCCGCTCGGCTCGCTCGGCTTCGCGGTGCTGGCCGCGCGGGAGCTCGACCAGTCGTTCGCCGACGTGTACTCCACCGCGGTGTCGCTGCAGAACCTGCGGCCGCTGTGGGACAGGCGGGTGCTTGCCGTGGTGATCACCGCGCTGACCACGGCGGGCGCGCTGTGGCTGAACATCGCCGACTACGAGAACTTCCTCACCCTGCTCGGCTCGGTGTTCGTGCCCCTGTCTGCGGTGCTGATCGCGGACTACTTCGCGGGCTGCGCTGTCGGCGCCGCGCCGCGAACGCAGTGGAACCTGTCGGACGTGGCGCCGTCCCGGTGGGCCATGCTGCCGCCCTGGGCGGCGGGCTTCGTCGTCTACCAGCTCATCAACCCCGGGTACGTGGCCTGGTGGGCGTCGGCCTGGTCCGCGTTCGGCCGTGACATCGGTTTTACCCCCGTCGGCTGGATGTCCGCCTCCATCCTGTCCTTCTGCACCGCCGGGATTATGACGTTGCTGGTCAGCGGAATGGCGCGGCTTCTGCGGCGGTAATTCCCCCGGGAGCGTGAAAGACTTGGGGCGTCAAGA
>Ga0335078_10001246_pt1 | contig 38618 bp, 29 predicted proteins | sample Lox_Sample_32_FD_206711 | JGI IMG/M metagenome (GOLD analysis project Ga0335078, IMG submission 206711) | Soil microbial communities from Loxahatchee National Wildlife Refuge, Florida, United States - Lox_Sample_3.2 | ecosystem: Environmental > Terrestrial > Soil > Wetlands | place: USA... | reverse complement strand
ACGGACTGCGGCCTGGGCGTCCGGGCCGCCGCCTGCCAGGGGGACGGCCGGCCGCCCCGGCCGGTCTCGGGCTGCGGGCCGGCCCCCGGCGACGGCTGGGGGCTGTGGGTGACCTGGGCCGGGTATGGCGGGGGGCCGAAGTCCCGCCGGGCCCCCGAACCGCGGTAGATGCTTTCCGAGGGCGCGGCACCGTAGTCATGGCTGGTCACCGACGCGGACGGGGGGTCCTGGGTCGGCGCGGACGGCGCCGGGTAGTCCCGCTCCGTGGCCGATGACCTTGGCGAGAACCCGCCATCCGGGCCGGCGGCACCGTGCAGGTTCTCCGTAGCCGCCTGAACGCTGCCGACTGAGGTGCCGAAGGTGCCCGCGCCGGACGACGGACGGCCCGGCTCACGCTCGTCGGGGGCCGCCTGCGACGAGGCTGGGGTCCAGACACTGTCGGCCTTCCCGGCGTGCCCGTTGGCCTCGCTGGCCTCACCCGAAGGCGCCGGGCTGTTCTCCGCCTGGCCGTCCTCGCCAGGAGGCGGACCGGTGTCTTCCGCGGCTACCCCTGGCCGCGTCGTCTCGTCCGCGCGTTGCTCCACGCCGTCCTCCTCGGCTGCAGTCCCTTGGGTGAGGCTACCTCGGCACGGCGCGGCCCGGCATCTTGCGTGTCCCGCGCCCCTATGCGCTCAGCCGTCCCAGGTAAACTACGTCCCTTCGTTGCCGGGTCACTCCCCGTCGGCTCCGTCACCGTTGTCTGCTGGCTCGGCAGTGCCGTCGGGCTGGTCATCGTCGGCCGCATCGAGCGACTCGGCGTTGCGCGCGAGCCCGACCACGCTGTCTCCTGGCGCGAGGTTCATCAGCCGGACGCCCATGGTCTGCCGGCCAGATCGCTTGATCTCACCGGCCCGCGTCCTGATGACGCCGCCCGCCGATGTGATCGCGAAGATCTCATCGTCCGGGCGGACCATCAAGGCACCCACGAGCCGCCCACGCGTTTCGACAATCCTGGCCGTGACGACACCCATGCCGCCACGGTTCTTCACAGGATACTGATCAGCCTGTGTCCGTTTTGCGAATCCGCCTTCTGTCGCGACAAGAACGTCCTCGTCGTCCCGCACCACGTACATGTCCAGCAGTTCGTCACCGTCGGCGAAACGCATGCCGATCACCCCGGACGTGGCCCGGCCCATCGGCCGCAGCGACTCGTCGCTGGCACGGAACCGCAGCGCCTGCGCCTTGGCGCTGACCAGCAGCAGGTCCTCCTCCGGCGCGACCAGCCGGGCGGCGATCACCTCATCGTCCTCGCGCAGGTTGATGGCGATGATGCCGCCGGAACGCGGCGAGTCGAATTCGGACAGCCGGGACTTCTTCACCAGGCCGCTCTTGGTCGCCAGGACCAGATAGGGCGCAACCTGGTAATCGCGCAGCGCGAGAACCTCGGCGATCGTCTCGTCCGGCTGGAAGGCCAGCAGGTTGGCGACGTGCTGCCCGCGGGCGTCCCGGCCCGCCTCCGGCAGCTCGTACGCCTTGGCCCGGTACACCCGGCCCTTGTTCGTAAAGAACAGGATCCAATGGTGCGTCGTGGTGACGAAGAAGTGGTCGACGATGTCGTCGGTGCGGAGCTGGGCCCCGCGGACGCCCTTTCCGCCGCGGCGCTGTGCCCGGTACAGGTCGGTCTTGGTCCGCTTGGCGTAGCCGCCGTTGGTGATCGTGACGACGACGTCTTCCTCGGCGATGAGGTCCTCGTCGGTGACGTCCCCGTCGTAGGCGATGATCTCGGTCCGCCGCTCGTCACCGTACCGCTCCACGATCTCGGCGAGCTCCTCGCCGACGATCGTCCGCTGGCGGATCGGCGAGGCCAGGATGTCCTCGTAGTCGGCGATCTTCGTCATCAGCGCGTCGTATTCATCGATGAGTTCCTGCCGCTCCAGGGCGGCCAGCTTACGAAGCTGCATGTCCAGGATGGCGCGGGCCTGGATCTCGTCGATCTCCAGCATGGCCATCAGGCCCTGCTGCGCCGCGGCGGCCGACGCGCTGCCCCGGATGAGCGCGATCACCTCGTCGATCCGGTCGATGGCCTTGAGCAGCGCGCTCAGGATGTGCGCCCGCTCCTGCGCCTTGCGCAGCAGGTACTGCGTGCGCCGGACGATGACTTCGATCTGGTGCGCCACCCAGTAACGGATCATCTGATCCAGCCGCAGCGTCCGCGGCACGCTGTCGACCAGCGCCATCATGTTGGCGCCGAAGGTGTCTTGCAGCTGGGTGTGCTTGTACAGGTTGTTCAGCACGACCTTGGGGATCGCGTCCCGCTTGAGCACGATGACCAGGCGCTGCCCGGTCCGCAGGCTCGTCTCGTCCCGCATGTCGGCGATGCCGGTGACCCGACCCTCCTTGACCAGCTCACCGATCTTGAGGGCCAGATTGTCCGGGTTGACCTGGAACGGCAGCTCGGTGACGACCAGGCAGGGGCGGCCGCGCTGGTCTTCCTCGACCTCGACCACGGCGCGCATCGTGATCGAGCCGCGGCCGGTGCGGTAGGCCTCCTGGATGCCGCGGCGGCCCACGATCAGCCCGCGGGTCGGGAAGTCCGGGCCCTTGATCCGGGCCATCAGCGCGTCCAGCAGCTCCTCGTCGGAGGCCCCGAAGTTCTCCAGGTACCACCGGACGCCCGCGGCGACCTCACGCAGGTTGTGCGGGGGAATCTTGGTCGCCATCCCGACCGCGATGCCCTCGGACCCGTTGACCAGCAGGTTCGGGAACCGGGCGGGCAGCACGACGGGCTCGGCGGACCGGCCGTCGTAGTTCGGCCGGAAGTCGACGGTCTCCTTGTCGATGTCCCGCAGCAGCTCCATGGCCAGCGGTGCCAGCCGGCACTCGGTGTAGCGCATGGCCGCGGGCGGGTCGTTTCCCGGCGACCCGAAGTTGCCCTGGCTGTCGATGAGCGGGTAGCGCATCGACCAGTCCTGGCCGAGCCGGACGAGCGCGTCGTAGATGGCACTGTCGCCGTGCGGGTGGTACTGGCCCATGACGTCACCGACCACCCGGGAGCACTTGGAGTACCCGCGGTCCGGACGGTAGCCGCCGTCGTACATGGCGTACAGGACGCGTGTGTGCACCGGCTTGAGGCCGTCGCGCACGTCCGGCAACGCACGCCCGACAATGACGGACATCGCGTAGTCGATATAGCTGCGCTGCATCTCAAACTGGATGTCGACCGGCTCGGTGCGGTCATGTCCCGGCGACGGAATGCCGTCGGTTGTCACGTCAGTCACGATGCGTCCTTGCTTCTGGTGTCAATGGCCGCGCCGGCCAGTCGGCGGGCGCGGCCGGTCCCGGGTGCGCCGTGTACGGTCAGATGTCGAGGAACCTGACGTCCTTGGCGTTGCGCTGGATGAACGAGCGGCGGGCCTCCACGTCCTCGCCCATCAGCACGCTGAACAGCTCGTCGGCCTGCGCCGCATCGTCCAGCGTCACCTGCAGCAGCACCCGCCGCGCGGGGTTCATGGTGGTTTCCCACAGCTCGGTGGCGTTCATCTCGCCGAGCCCCTTGAACCGCTGCACCCCGTCACGCGGCCGCGGGTCCCGCCGACCGGCCGCGATGCCGGCCTCGATCAGCACGTCGCGCTCGGGGTCGCTGTAGGCGTAATCCGGCTCGTTGCCGCGCCCCTCCCACTTGATCTTGTAAAGCGGGGGCTGGGCCAGGTAGACGTGCCCGGCCTCGATCAGCGGCTTCATGAACCGGAACAGCAACGTCAGCAGCAGGGTCCGGATGTGCTGGCCGTCCACGTCCGCGTCCGCCATCAGGACGATCTTGTGGTAGCGGAGCTTGGCCATGTCGAACTCGTCGTGGATGCCGGTGCCCAGCGCGGTGATCATCGCCTGGACCTCGTTGTTCTTCAGCACCCGGTCGATCCGGGCCTTCTCCACGTTGAGGATCTTGCCGCGGATGGGCAGGATCGCCTGGAACTCCGGGTTCCGGCCGCCCTTCGCCGAGCCCCCGGCCGAGTCGCCCTCGACCACGTAGACCTCGCACTTCGACGGGTCCGACGACTGGCAGTCGGCCAGCTTGCCCGGCAGCGAGCTCGACTCCAGCAGGCTCTTGCGCCGGGTCAGGTCCCGGGCCTGGCGTGCCGCGACCCGGGCCCGCGCGGCCTGCATGGACTTGGTGATGATGTCCTTGGCCTCGCCGGGGTTGCGGTCGAACCAGTCGCGCAGATGGTCGTTGCAGACCTTCTGCACGAACCCCTTGGCCTCGGTGTTGCCCAGCTTGGTCTTGGTCTGCCCCTCGAACTGCGGGTTGGCCAGCTTGACCGACACGATCGCGGTCAGGCCTTCCCGCACGTCCTCGCCAGTCAGGTTGTCATCCCGCTCGCGCAGCAGCTTCTGCTCGCGGGCGTACCTGTTGATGATCGAGGTCAGCGCGGCCCGGAACCCTTCCTCGTGGGTGCCGCCTTCCGCCGTGTTGATCGTGTTGGCGAAGGTGTGGACCGACTCGGAGTAGGAGCCGTTCCACTGCATGGCGATCTCCGCGGAGATGCCGTCCCCGTCCTCACCGAAGTCGACCACCGAGGCGTGCACCGGCTCCTTGGAGGAGTTGAGGTACCGCACGAAGTCGGAGATACCGCCCTTGTACCGGTAGGTGACGATGCGCGGGCCATCGCCGTCGGTGTCGGCGTCCGGCCGCTCGTCGGTGAGGGTGATGGTCAGGCCGCGGTTCAGGAACGCCATTTCCTGCAGGCGGCGGGACAGGGTCTCGAAGTTCCAGGCGGTCGTCTCGAAGATCACGGCGTCCGGCCAGAACGTGGTGATCGTGCCGGTGTCGGACGCGGCCTCGCCGCGCACCAGGGGCCCGGTCGGGGCACCGCGCTCGTAGGACTGCCGCCACACGTACCCGTCCCGGCGGACCGCCACGTCCAGATGCGACGACAGGGCGTTGACCACCGAGACGCCGACACCGTGCAGGCCGCCAGAGACCGCGTAGGACTTGCCGTCGAACTTGCCGCCGGCGTGCAGCGTGGTCAGGACCACCTCGACCCCGGGCCGCTTCTCTACCGGATGCATGTCGACGGGGATACCGCGGCCGTTGTCCTGAACCCGGACCCCCCCGTCCGGCAGCAGCGTGACCTCGATAGCGTCGCAGTACCCGGCAAGTGCCTCATCGACCGAGTTGTCGACGACTTCGTACACCAGGTGGTGGAGTCCGCGCTCCCCGGTCGAGCCGATGTACATACCAGGCCGTTTGCGTACGGCCTCCAGGCCCTCCAGTACCGTGATCGAGCGTGCGTCATATGCCAAGTGGGAACTCCATCCTGCTGCTTCGCGCCCGCGGCACCCCCGGTGCCGTGACGTGCGCGTAGCCCCTATTCTAGCTGGGAATTCGGTATGACACGGGCGTTCCTAGCCGTACGTATCACCGTGTCCCGGGCTGCCCGGCACCCGCCATCCGCCCCGCCGCCGGGGGCCGGCCGGCCCCCGGACTTTGACCCGCCGGACGGTGCCCTCCCCGAGCTCCGAATTGAGCCTGCTGGCCAGCATCGATGCCAGCAGCCTGACCTGCGTGGCCCATACGGTCGAGTCCGCGGCGATCACGAGCTCGCCGTCGGCGAAGCCGTCCGGGCGGGTGTGCGCGGCGAGATCGGGCCCGACGATCCCGGCCCAGTTACTGAACACCGAACCGACCGCTGCTTGTTCCGTCCAGCCCTGATCCGACAGCAGCCCGCCGATGGCGGCCGCCAGCGGCTGCGGGTCCTCGCGGCGGGGCCGCCGGGCCCGGGACGGCACCGCGGCCGTCCCCTCCGCGTCAGCCTCGCCCGGCTGCCCCGCGCCGCCCGGGTGCCCGGCGGTTGGCCATTCCCCCCGGGCCCGGGCGTCGGCCACCGCATCGGCGAGCGCGAGGGCGGCCCGCCGCAGCCGCTCCGCGCGCGGCACCACGGCGGGGTCGGCGTCAGGCGGCACCGGCGATCACCCCGGCCTCAATGGTGTACCTGACGCCGGCGAGAGCGGCGGGAATGTCGGCCGGCACCGCGGCGGTCACGATTACCTGCTCGGCCCCGGCCGCGAGGGCGGCCAGCCGGTCCCGCCGCCCCGCGTCAAGCTCGGCGAAGACGTCATCGAGGATCAGCACCGGGTCTTCCCCGTCGGCGCGCAGCAGCTCGTAGGCGGCCAGCCGGAGGGCCAGCGCGAGCGACCAGGACTCACCGTGGCTGGCGTAGCCGCGGGCGGGCAGCTCAGCCACGCGCAGCTCCAGTTCATCGCGATGCGGGCCGACCAGGCAGACACCGCGTTCCAGCTCGACCGGGCGGGCCTGCCGCAGCGCATCCCGTATGGCCGCCTCCAGGTCGCGCTCCTTGCCGTCCGGGCCGGCCGCGGCGGGCCCGGCCCCGGGCGGCGCCCCGTCCGGGCCGGCCAGCGGGAACGACGGGCGGTAGGTGATGCCGGCGGGCCCGCCATCTCCCGAGACGGCCGCGTAGGCTGCCTCGACGTGCGGGCGCAGTGCCCGGACCAGCGCGAGGCGGCCGCTGAGCAGCGCCGCCCCTGCCCGCGCGAGCTGATCGTCCCAGGCGTCGAGGGTGGCATCCGCCGCCGACGGCAGCGCCCCGGCTGTGCCGCCTCGGGCCGGTCCGCCCCGCGGCCCCGGCGCCGCGGCGGCCCGCCCCCTGGGCCCGCGGGTACCCGCCGACTTCAGCAGCGCCGTCCGCTGGCGCACCACGCGCTCGTAGTCGCCGCGCACCGCGGCGTACCGCGGTGCCGTCGTGACCAGCAGATCGTCCAGGAACCGGCGCCGTTCGCCCGGGTCTCCCTTGACGAGCGCCAGGTCCTCGGGCGCGAACAGCACCGCGCGGAGGACGCCGAGGATCTCGCGGGGACGCGGCAGGGGAGCCCGGTTCAGCCGGACCCGGTTGGCCCGGCCCGGGTTCAGCTCGATCTCGATCAGGGCGTGACCCCGGGCCGACGTGACCGCGGCGCGGACGATGGCCCGGTCTGCGCCCTGCCGGACCAGCGGGGCGTCCGTGGCAACCCGGTGGCTGCCCAGCGTGGCCACGTACCCGATCGCCTCGGCCAGGTTGGTCTTGCCCTCACCGTTCGGCCCGCTTATCGTCGTCACTCCCGGCGTCAGCACCAGGTCAGCCGAGGCGTAGGACCTGAAGTCGGTGAGCGCGAGCCGCGTTAGGTGCACGGCTGTACAGGTTACTGCCGGGGCCGGCCGGGCCAGGTTATCCCGCGGACCGGATGGGCATGAGCACGTACCGGTAATCCGGGCTGTTGTGACCAGCGGGCTTGCCGGTGATCACCGCCGGCCGGGTCGGGGTGGTGAAGGAGACCCGTGCCATGTCGGAGTCGATGGCGCTCAGCCCGTCGAGCAGATACTGCGGGTTGAAGGCGATCTGCAGGTCCTCACCGTCGAAGCTCGCTTCGAGCGTCTCCACCGCCTGGGCCTCGTCGCCGGCGCCGGCCTCCAGCATCAGCTCACCGGCGGAAAAGGCCAGCCGGACGGGGGTGTTCCGCTCCGCGACGAGCGCCACCCGCTTGACCGCCTCGGCGAACGGCGCCGCGGGGAGTTCCGCGACCGCGTTGAACTCGCTGGGCAGCAGGGTCTGGTAGCGCGGGTACTCGCCGCCAAGCAGCCGGGTGGTGGTCTGGCGGCCGGCCCCGTCGAAGCCGATGATCCCCTCGCCCTGGGCGCCGTCGTCTCCGGGCACGGTCAGGGCGATGGTCACCTCGGCGGCCGTGGTCAGCGAGCGGGCCGCGTCCACGAGAACCCGCGCCGGCACCAGGACCGCCGCGGACATGTCCGGCTTGGCCGGCTCCCAGTGCAGTTCGCGGACCGCCAGCCGGTACCGGTCCGTCGCCACGAGCGTCACGCTGTCCCCGGCGATCTCCATCCGGATCCCGGTCAGCGCGGGCAGCGTGTCGTCGCGGCCCGCGGCGATCGCGACCTGGCTGATCGCCGAGGCCAGGGTGTCGGCACCGACCGACCCGGCCTCGGGCGGCATCCCGGGCAGCGTCGGGTATTCGTCGTCCGGCAGCGTCATGAGCGTGAAGATGGCGCTGCCGCACCGCAGCGTGGTGCGCGTGCCCTCCGTGCCCATCTCGACGGGACGGGCGGGCAGGCTGCGGACGATCTCGGCGAGGAGCCGGCCCGAGACGAGCACCGTGCCCTCCTCGTCGGTGATCACCGGGACGCTGGCCTGCGCCGAGACCTCGTAGTCGAAGGTGGACAGCGTGAGCTGCTGCGCCGCCGCGAGGTGCATGCCCGCCAGCACGGGGACCGCGGGCCGGGCTGGCAAGGCTCGGGCCGTCCAGGCGACGGCGTCGGCGAGTATGTCTCGCTCAACCTGGAACTTCACGGAACTGCCTCCTGCACCTGTTCGTGTCATCGGTAAACGCTCGCGGCTCCGGCGGGTTTGACACCGGCCGGGTGCTGGGTATAAGTCCCGCGGGACTGGCACGCACAGTTCCCAGCTGCTACGTGATTTGTTTTCTCTCTATTTAGAGAATCGTAATAGTCATAGGTCCGGTGGACTCTGGGGAGAATCGCTATCTTCCCAGCTCAGCGCGCAGATCCGCGTCCACAGGAACTGTGTTTGCGTGTGGGACGCAGATAGGTCCCATGTGTCTCGCCGGCGTCGCGCCGGTTTCTTCCCACCGATTGTCCCCCGCTCTCCATCTGTCATCCACAATGTTTTCCACAAGCTGTGTGCACAGGCCCTGTTGACAGCGGCCGGCGGCCGGGCGCGGGTGTATAGCGGCGGGACTCCGGGCCCGGGCAGCGCGGCGGTCGGCATCGCTCAGCCTGTCCGCGCCTGCTGCTTGATCCGGTTGGTGAGCTCGGTGACCTGGTTGTAGATGGACCGGCGCTCGGCCATAAGGGAACGGATCTTGCGATCCGCGTTCATCACCGTCGTGTGGTCCCGGCCGCCGAACTGCTGCCCGATCTTGGGCAGCGACAGGTCGGTCAGCTCCCGGCACAGGTACATGGCGATGTGCCGCGCGGTCACCAGGACCCGCGATCGCGAGGTTCCGCTGAGATCCTCCATGGACAACCCGAAGTACGAGGCGGTCTGGCCCATGATCGTGGCGATCGTGATCTGCGGTCCCTGCGCCTCGGGGATAAGGTCTTTCAGCACGATCTCGGCGAGCTGGAGGTCGACCGACTGCCGGTTCAGGCTGGCGAATGCGGTCACCCGGATGAGCGCCCCCTCCAGCTCCCGGATGTTGGTGGAAATCCGGCTGGCGATGTACTCGAGCACTTCGGGTGGGGCGTTGAGGCCTTCCTGGATCGCCTTGCGGCGGAGGATCGCGATCCGGGTTTCCAGCTCCGGCGGCTGCACATCGGTCAGCAGGCCCCATTCGAACCGGCTGCGCAGCCGGTCTTCCAGCGTGACCAGGCGCTTCGGCGCGCGGTCACTGGAGATGACGATCTGCTTGCTCGCGTTGTGCAGGGTGTTGAAGGTGTGGAAGAACTCCTCCTGGGTTCCTTCTTTGTTCTCCAGGAACTGGATGTCGTCGACCAGCAGCACATCCACGTCCCGGTACCGGCGGCGGAAACCGTCCTGCTTGCCGTCGCGGATCATGTTGATGAAGTCGTTGGTGAACTCCTCCGAGCTCACGTACCGGACCTTGACCCCGGTGTACAGGGTCTGCGCGTAGTGGCCGATGGCGTGCAGCAGGTGCGTCTTGCCCAGCCCGGAGTCGCCGTAGACGAACAGCGGGTTGTAGGCCTTGGCGGGCGCCTCGGCCACCGCCACCGCGGCCGCGTGCGCGAACCGGTTGCTCGAGCCGATGACGAAGGTCTCGAAGGTGTACTTCGGGTTCAGCCGGGCGCCGCCGGGCCGGGGCACCGCGTACGGCACCGGCGCGGCGTGCGGCTCGTGCTGCCCGCCCGGCGGAACGGGGCCCGCCACGGCCGCCACGCCGGGAGTTCCCGCGCCGGGCAGGCCGGGGAAGCCGGGATGCGCGCCGGGATAGCCCGGTTCGGCGAACCCTTGCGGCCCCGGCCGCGGGATCAGGTGCGTCCCGTCGGCGGCCAGCGGGGCGTGCGAGGCCAGGCCGCCGGGGGCGGAGTCGGGCGCGGCCGCCTGCGGCGGGGACGGGGGCAGCACCGGCCGCTCGTCTGTGCCGTGCGCCAGGCCGTTCGGAGCCGCGCCATCGTAGGCCGCGCCGCTGCGGGGTTGCTCGGGGCCATTGCCGCCCGGCACCGGGGCGCCGAATTCCGCCGCGGCGCTCCCCGCGGCGGCCGAGACCGGGTCGACGGTCACCGCAAGCTGGATGGCGCGGCCGAGCTCAGCCGACAGGGCGTGGGTGACCAGCGCGCGCAGCCGCGTCTCCAGCTGCTCCTTGACGAACTCGTTCGGGGTGGCGATCAGCGCGGTGTTCTCGACCAGCCCCAGCGGCCGGGTCAGCTTGAGCCAGGCCCGCTGGTGCGGCTTGATCTGCAGGTCCGCGAGGCCATCCAGGGAACGGGCCCATACGTCCGCGAGGTCTGTTTCACTCACCACTGGCTCCCCTCGCGTACCGTGCACATATTCCACAGGTCTGTCCACAGGTTGTGCACGCGGCACTCCCGCTGCACCCGTCACCGTCGCATCCTGCGAGCGTAACCGGCCTTTCCGGCCTGCTCGTGGGTGCCGCGCGATTGTCCACAGCCTAGGCTGTCGGGCCGTGGCGTGCCGGGTGAACGGCAGTCTTCCAGTATTGCGCTCCGGGGCCCATCCGCCATCCCCTTATCGTCACACCGGCCGGCACCGCGGCTGCCGCCGGCGGAGCCGGGGCGGCACGAGGCCGGGACGAGTTTGACGCTGGCGCCGCAGGCGATTAATGTACGTAGGCCGAATCCCCACGGCGCCGCACGCGCATGCCCATCTGGTACCGCGGCGACCCGTCAGACGATCAACCCATCTGGAGCTCCGGTGAGCAAGCGCACGTTCCAGCCGAACAACCGCCGCAGGGCGAAGACCCACGGCTTCCGGCTGCGCATGCGCACCCGTGCGGGCCGTGCCGTGCTCGCGGCGCGGCGCCACAAGGGCCGCGCGCGCCTCAGCGCCTGAGACCCCGCTGCGCCCGCGGCGGTAGGTTGCCCGGACGTGCTTCCCCGCGAATCCAGGATGCGGCACCGCGCGGACTTCACGCTCGCGGTGCGCCGCGGCGCCCGCGCCGGGCGGCCGTTCGTGACCGGCCACCTTCTTGTGCGGTGTCAGTGCGGTGAGCCAGCCAGGGTAGGATTCATAGTCAGTCGCGCGGTTGGCACCGCGGTGGTGCGCAACCGTGTGAGGCGTCGTTTTCGTGTGCTCGTGCGCGGGTACCTTGGCGTGCTCCCGGCAGGTAGCCTGCTTGTGGTCCGCGCCAATCCTCCGGCTGCGGCCGCACGCCAGGCGGATCTGGCCGCCGATCTGGATCTGGTGATGAACAGGTTGCTGCGGCGGCAGGTTGGGGCGCTGCATTCATGAGCGCGGAACAGGACGGCCGGACCGAGTTGGCCGCCCACGCGATCCCGGACCCGCAGGGGCCGGCGGTTGTGACGCGTGTACTCATGGCCGCTGTCGCCGGTTACCGGCGGTTCATCAGCCCACTGCTGCCGCCGCGCTGCCGGTTCGAGCCTTCGTGCAGCGCCTATACACTGGAAGCTTTGCGGGTACACGGCGCGGCCCGCGGACTGTGGCTGGCCACGGCGCGAATCGCCCGATGCCATCCGTTTAATCCGGGGGGCTACGATCCCGTGCCGCCCTGTGACGCAAGCGGCAAGCCGTCCCGGACCGGGGCCGGCACGCTGTCCACAGAAACGCAAGGGAGCTAGCACGTGGGGATTCTCAACCCCTTCTACGAAGCGGTCGCCTGGGTGCTGATGCGCATTCACGCACTGCTGAGCGTTCCCTTCGGCCCGGCCAGCGGATGGGCATGGGGACTGTCGATCGTCTTCCTTGTCATGGTGATGCGGCTGATCATGGTGCCGCTGTTCGTGAAGCAGATGCACTCCCAGCGCAAGATGGCGGCGCTTGCGCCCCAGGTCGCGGCGCTGCGGAAGAAATACAAAGACGACAAGCAGACCATGAACCAGGAGGTCATGAAGCTCTACCAGGCGAACGGCGCGAACCCGCTGGCCGGGTGCCTTCCTCTGGTGATCCAGCTTCCGGTCTTCTTTGCACTGTTCAACGTGCTGCGGGCCATCGCCGAGGACAAACCGGAGTTCGGGCTCACCCCGGCCGTCGTGTTCAGCGCGCAGCATGCACACATCTTCACGGCGACGATCGCCGACCGGATCGTCACCACAGCGCTGCCGCCTTACCATCTGGCGCCCGGGCCTGCCAGTGCGAAGATCGTCATCGGCATCTTTGTCCTGATCAGCGCCACGACGACGTTCCTGACCGTGCGGCAGAGCGTCAAGCGCGGCATCGGCCAGGTAGGCACCGACCCGAACAACCCGATGGCGAACTCGCAGAAGTACATGATGTACATCGCGCCGCTGTTCGCCCTGAGCGGTCTGTACTGGCAGTTCGGCCTGGTCTTGTACTGGTGCACGACGAACGTGTGGACGCTCGGACAGCAGTACATCCTGTTCCGCAACTTCACGCCGGTGACCGCGGGCGCCGACGCGGAAAGCGCGACCGCCCCGGCGGCCAAGGGGGCCCGAGCGACCGGTGGGGCCGCTGGGGCCGCCGGGCCGGCTGGCACGACCGTGTCCAAGGGAGCGGCGGCCAGAACCCCAGTACGGGGAACCGCGGCCAAGGGCAGTCCCGGCAAGGGCGCGGCGAAGGCGGCTCCCGCCCGCGGCGCCGCCGCCAAAGGCAGCGCGGCGCCCGCGGGCACGGCCCCAGGCGCGGCGCCCGCCTCCACGGCGCGCGCCGTGGCGAAGGGCAGCGGTGCGGACGCGGCCAAGAGCGCGGCCGGGACCGCCGCGGTGCCCGCTGGTGACGCAACGGCGGCCGGGAAGGGCACCGACGGCCAGCGCGCCCGGGGAACGCAGCAGCGCCCGGCGGCCGCCCACGCGGCGGCCCCGCCGCCCCGCGCACAGTCCGGGAAGAGTACCGCCCCGGCGCCGAACGGCACGGAGCGCCGCGGCCTCGGCCGGCTGGTCCGGGGTAAATCCGAGCCCGAGCCCGAGCCGGAAGCCCAGACCGCTAGGCTCGTCAGGCAGCAGCCAGTCCGGCAGTCGCGCAGCAAGCGTTCCGGCAAGCGATGACGTTGGTTGATGAGAACCGGCCGTCCCCGGCAGGGGCCGGCCGTGAACCAGGCGGAGGACATGCTGAGTGACGCATCAGGTGAAGACCGGGGCGCGACGATGAGCACGGATTCGGCGCGGACCGCGGGCCCGGAGATGACCGAGCCGGGCGAGGCCGCCACCCCCCGGGGGACGCTGGATCTGGACGGGCCGGGCGGGCCCGCCGCACCGGACGAGACCGGCGAGCCGGACGAGACCGGCGAGGCCACCGAGCCGGGAGACGACGACGATGACGATCCCGTGCTCGATGTCGCCGACCTCGAGCAGGAGGGCGAGATCGCCGCGGACTACGTCGAGGGCCTGCTCGACATCGCCGACCTGGATGGCGACATCGACATGGACGTCGAAGGCAACCGCGCGGTCGTCTCGGTGGTGGGCGCGACCCTGGACGAGCTGGTCGGCAAGCGCGGTGAGGTGCTGGAGGCACTCCAGGAGCTGACCCGGCTGGCCGTGCACCGGCAGACCGGCGAGCGGGCCCGGCTGATGCTGGACGTCGGCGGGTACCGCACCCGGCGCCGGGCCGAGCTGACCGAGGTGGGCCGGGATGCGGCCGATGAGGTCAGGCGGACCGGGACGCCCAAGCCGCTGGCGGTCATGACACCGTTCGAGCGGAAGATCGTGCACGGCGCGGTGGCGGACGTCGGCTTGCGGAGCGAGTCCGAGGGTGAGGAGCCGAACCGGCGGGTCGTCGTCTATCCCGCTGAATGAGTACCGCCGCCCCGGCACCTCCCGACGCCGCGGTCACGATGTTCGGCCCCGTCACCGGGCTGGCCCGGCAGTACGCGTCGATGCTGGCCACGCATGGCGTCGAGCGGGGGCTGCTCGGCCCCCGGGAGGTCCCGCGGCTATGGCACCGGCACCTGCTCAACTGCGGCGTGGTGGCCGCCCTGGTGCCGGGCGAGGCCACCGTCGTGGACATCGGCTCCGGTGCGGGCCTGCCGGGCATGGTCATCGCGATGCTGCGGCCGCAGGCGGAGGTGATCCTGCTTGAGCCGTTGCTCCGGCGGACGGTCTTTCTCGGTGAGTGCATCGCCGGGCTCGGCCTCGGGAACGTCACCGTGTGCCGCGCCCGCGCCGAGGACATCGCCGGGACGATCCGTGCCGACGTGGCCACCTCGCGGGCGGTGGCTCGCCTGGGCCGGCTCGCGGAACTGTCCGCGCGGGTCATCCGCCCAGGCGGGATGATCCTCGCGCTCAAGGGGGACCGCGCGCAGGCCGAACTCGACGAGGCCGGCCCGGTACTCCGGCGGCTTGGTGCGCGGAGCGCCGAGGTTCTGCGGGTGGGCCACGGTATCGTCAAACCACCGGCCACGGTCATCCGTATCGTGACGGCAGACGAGGCGCGGAGGCGCTGACGGCGGCCGCGCGGGCGCGGATACACGGCGAGAGCGCAGCAGCGCCCGGATCGGCCCCGCCGGTCCCGGCGCTTGGCCAGCAGCGTGCAGGAATCCCGGCGGGCCCGCCGGATGCGGAGAGGAGCAGCGTGATGGGGGTGCCTGCGAAGGGCCTTGGATGGCCCGGCCGGCCGCTGCCCGGAATGCCCCGTTCGGCGCTGCCGGGGCTGCATCGCGGTCACGCCGAGCCGGAGGGACCAGAGCTTTCCCAGCCGCCGGGTGCCGCCCACCGTGCGCCGGACGGCACCGGAGGGCTGGGGTGGCCTGGTGAGAAAACGTCTCATAACGGAGTCGCGCCGCTCCCCGCCGTGGCGGCTGCGCCTCCCGGCCAGACGTCAGCACCACTGGCCGCCGGCCGTGGCGCCGTAGCGAGCGGCGCGCCAGCGCCCGCCAAATCCAGCCCGTCACGGCTGCGGCGCGCATTGTCCGCGGCGGTTTCACATGAAACAGCGATCGGCCCGGCCGCCGTATCGACGGCCTCGCAGCCGGCGAGGAGCGCAGTGGAGGACAGGATGCAGGGGGCAACGGCGGCGCACGGCAGCCGCGACGTCAGCTCGGTCGTCATACCCGAGGTGCCGCCGAACCGCCAGGACACTCCCATCGGGCGGGCCGCGGAGGCCGCGGTGGGGGTCCGCGCCGCCGACGGCCGTCTCTGGCCACGCCCCGCCAGCTGCCGGATCATGACGATCGCGAACCAGAAGGGCGGCGTCGGCAAGACGACCACGGCGGTGAACCTCGCCGCCGGCCTGGCCCAGCACGGATCCCGGGTGCTCGTGATCGACCTCGACCCGCAGGGCAACGCCTCAACCGCGCTGGACGTCGCTCACCACCTCGGCACCCCGTCGGTCTACAACATGCTGGTGGAGGACCGGCCGCTCGCGGACATCGTCAAGCCGGTGGAGGGGCTGCCCGGCCTGTACTGTGCGCCGGCCACGATCGACCTCGCCGGCGCGGAGATCGAACTCGTCCCCCTCGTCGCCCGCGAATCCAGGCTCTGGCGCGCGGTGGCCGCCTACGACTTCTCCGATCTCGACTACATCCTCATCGACTGCCCCCCGTCGCTCGGCCTGCTGACCCTCAACGCCCTGGTCGCCGCGAAGGAAGTGCTGATCCCGATCCAGTGCGAGTACTACGCGCTCGAGGGCCTGGAGCAGCTGCTCAGGACCGTTGACCTGGTGCGGGGCCACCTGAACAACGAACTGACGATCACCACGATCCTGCTGACCATGTACGACGGCCGCACCCGGCTCGCCGCCCAGGTCGCCGACGACGTGCGGTCCCACTTCGGCGATGTGGTGCTCAAGTCGATCATCCCGCGCAGCGTGCGCGTCTCCGAGGCGCCGAGTTACGGGCAGTCGGTCATCACCTACGACCCCGGATCCACCGGTTCGATCGCCTACACCGAGGCAGCCCGCGAACTGTCCATGCGGGCCGAGAGCGCGGGCTGACCTGCGCCGCCTGGCGGCACGGACGCCGCGGCGGGCGGCCATCCCGGCCCGCCCCGGCCCGCCCGCTCACTGCCGGGTATGCGGCGGCCGGGTACGGTGAACGGCACCCCCGGCGCAGATCCTCTCACCGCACCGCTCAGTTACCCGGGCGAGCCACCCCGCCCGCCGGCGGTCCTGGTCACCGGTGCGGAGATCTTCGCCATCGAGCCCCGGCCCGCGGCTGCGCTCGGCGAATGGCCGGTCCGGCGGGCGCGGTACCCCGCAGCCGCCGAAGCTGGCACGCCGCTTGACCGCTTCCTCCGCGCTCAGGCGGCCGCCCCGGCCGGTCAGCGCACGCCGGTCCTGTCCGTCGGCTCGAACGCGTCACCGGCTCAGCTCCGCCGCAAGATGGCGAACGCCGCGGTGCCGATGATCGTGCCGATGACGGCGGTGCGCGTACACGGTCTGGCGGCCGGTGTGTCGGCACACGTCAGCGCGCCCGGATACGTGCCCGCGACACCCGTCGAAGATCCTGCCGCCGTATCGGGCATGTGGGTGCTCTGGCTCGATGCGGCCGGCCTGGCCGCTCTGGATGCCACCGAGCCGAACTACCGGCGGGTGCGGGTGCCGCCGCGGCACCCGATCTTCCTGCCGCCGGGGGCCGCGCTCCACGGGTGCAGCGTGTACGTGTCCCGGCACGGTCATCTCGTCGATGCCCGCGGCGAACCGCGCAGGCTCACTGATCAGGCCGCCCTCATCTCTGCGCTGCTCGCTGAGGTACCGGCGCTCAGCGCGCTGGCCGGCCGCAGCCCCGCGGAATGGATCAGGCGGACACGGGACGAACGCGTCAGGGACGGCGTCCGCGAGCTGTTCCGGACCGCCGGAACCGTTCGTGCGAGCGCGTTCGGAGCCTGCCCGGAGCCCGGCCGGGTGGGCGCGGAGTGAGGATGTGGAGCCGGGCGAGCCGATGCGCGTGCCCGCCGCGGAGGATAAATCACGTGTTTGCTTCGGTGCTGCCGGGCAGCAGATCACCTGGCAGGATAGCCGTGGGGCACGGACGCGGACCAGGGAGATGCGGTGACTCAGCAGCGGCGTGGGCTTGGCAAGGGACTTGGTGCGCTCATCCCGGCGGCCGGCGGCACTCGTGCCGCCGAGCCCGCTCCGGAACCCCGCACCGCGGTCGCGGCGGGTCCACAAGGCACACCCGATTCGGCGGGCGTGGCGGTCGCCGATGCCGGCGCGGGCGCCCAGCCCATCGCGGGCGCGTACTTCAAGGAAGTGCCCACCGGGTCGATCACCCCGAATCCGCGCCAGCCGCGGCGTACCTTCGACGAGGAGGCGCTGGATGAGCTCGCGTCCTCCATCCGCGAGGTAGGCCTCCTCCAGCCGGTCGTCGTCCGCAAGGTGATGCCCGGTCACTACGAGCTGATCATGGGTGAGCGGCGGTGGCGGGCCAGCGAGCGGGCCGACCTCACGCTGATCCCGGCGATCGTCCGCGAAACCGCCGACACCGACCTGCTGCGCGACGCCCTGATCGAGAACCTGCACCGCGAGCAGCTCGACCCGCTGGAGGAAGCCGCCGCGTACCAGCAGCTGCTGGATGATTTCGGCGCCACCCACGAGCAGCTGGCCCGGAAGATCGGACGCTCGCGGCCGCATATCTCTAATACGCTCCGCCTGCTCAACCTGCCGCCGACGGTGCAGAAGCGGGTCGCCGCGGGCGTGCTGAGCGCGGGACACGCCCGCGCTCTGCTCTCCCTGGGCAGCCCGGAAGCGCAGGAGCGGCTCGCGCACCGGACCGTGGCCGAAGGATTGTCGGTGCGGGCCGTCGAGGAAATCGTGGCGATCGGCGAGGACGATCAGGCCCGGCCGCGCCGGCACCAGGGGGCCAGGCCGGCCGCTCCGGGCCTGCGGGACCTCGCCGACCGCCTCTCGGACGCGCTGGAGACCCGGGTCAAGGTCGAGCTCGGCCGGCGCAAAGGCAAGATCACCGTCGAGTTCGCCTCACTGGACGACCTGGACCGGATCGTCAAGGCGATGGCCCGGGACCACGGCACGGGCCCGGACGCGGCGGCTGCCGCGGGTACGCCGGCCTGAGAGCGCAGGCCGCGGCGCGGCTGCCCGCGTGGGGGCCCCGGCTGGCCGCGCATGTTCCACGTGAAACACTCCCGCCGCCCGGCCCGGCCCGGCCGTCCGCGCCGGGCAGGGCGAGGGGCCGCCGCCGTCAATGCGAGCGGGACGGGCCGCCTACCGGGAGCCGCGGCCGTTGGCCGCCGCGCTCCGGATGCTGGCGGCGAGCCCGTCGACGTCCGCCTCGGTCGTGTCAAAGGCGGTCATCCACCGGACCACCGAGGAGTGCGCGTCCCAGACGTGGAAGAGCCACTCTTTCTGCAATGCCCCGATGAGCCGCGGATCCGCCCGGGCGAAGACGGCGTCGGACTGGACCGGGAAGCAGACGTCCACGCCGGGCACATCTCGTATCTCATCGGCCAGCTGCCGGGCCATCCGGTTTGCGTGGGATGCGTTGCGGCGCCAGAGCTCACCGTCCGTCAGCGCGAGGAACTGTGCGGCGAGATACCGCATCTTCGAGGCCAGCTGTAGCTGCTGTTTGCGGAGATAGGGGGCGTCGGCCACGAGTTCCTCGCGCATCACGATGACGGCCTCCGCGCCGAGGGCACCGTTCTTCGTGCCACCGAAACTCAGCACGTCGGCGTGCTCGGCCAGGTCGGCCAGTGAGCAGTCCAGGAACGCGGCGGCGTTGGCCAGCCGCGCGCCGTCGATGTACAGGCCGAGGCCGCTGGCGCGACAGAAGTCGCCGATCTTGCGCAGCTCCTCCAGCGTGTAGCAGGTGCCGAGCTCGGTGGTCTGGGTGAGGGCCACCGCGCCCGGCTGGGCGCGGTGCTCATCGCCGCGCGTGCTGAGCTGTCCCGCGATCAGTTCCGGCGTGAGCTTGCCGTCCGGGGCGCGGACCGTCAGCAGCTTCGTGCCGAGCTGGCGCTCGGCCGCGCCGCACTCGTCGGTGTTGATGTGCGCCGAGTCCGCGCAGATGACCGCCTCGTGCCGGCGCAGCAGGAGGCTCAGGCCGAGAATGTTGGCCGCGCTGCCGTTGAAGACCAGGAAGACGTCACCCGCCGCGCGGAAGGCACGGCGCAGCTCGCCCGTGGCCCGCCCGGTCCAGGTGTCGCCCCCGTACGCCACCGCATCGCCGGCGTTCGCCTCGACGACGGCCCGCAGGACGGCTTGGTGGACGCCCGCATGGTTGTCACTGCCGAAACTCTTGCGCTCAGCCATGGCCACCAACCTACGCGGGGCCAGCGGGACGGGGCCGGGACGGGCCGGGCGGCGGGGAGGCCGCACCGGCCGGGAGGCCGCACCGGCCGGGAGGCCGCACCGGCGGGGTTAGCTGCCGCGGGCCGCCGCCAGGCGCAGCAGGGTCAGGCACGCGGTGCCGAAGTCGTGCCCCGCGGCGTCCAGGGCCATCGGCAGCGTGCTCGTCTCGGTCATCCCCGGGGAGACATTGACCTCCAGGAAGTACACTTCACCGGACTCGCTCACGATGAGGTCGGTCCGGGAGATGTCACGCAGCCCCAGTGCCGCGTGCGCGGAAGCCGCCGCCTTGGCCGCCGCATCCAGCGCCGCGTCCGGCAGCCGGGCCGGCGTGTAGAAGGCCGTCCGGCCCGCGGTGTAGCGGGCGGCGTAGTCGTACTGGCCGGCGGTGGGCACGATCTCCACCGCAGGCAGTGCGGACGGCCCGTCGCCCAGGTCGACGACGCTGATGGCGATCTCGGTGCCGGAAATGAACCGCTCGATCAGCGCCGTGTCCCCGTAGGCGAAGCAGCTCACCACGGCGGTGGGGAGCTCGGACGCGGTCCGGACCGGGCTGGCGCCGAGTGACGAGCCGCCGCGTGCGGGCTTGACGAAGAGCGGCAGGCCGAGCCGCGCGATGATGCGGTCGATGACCGCGGTGGCCCCCAGGTCGTGAAAGATCTCGCGGGGCAGCGTGACGGACTCGGGAGTGGCGATGCCGGCCGCGCCGACCAGCGCCTTGGCCGTGGGCTTGTCGAACGCCGCACGGCACGCACTGGCGGCCGACCCGACGTACGGGACCCCGACCAGCGCCAGGATCTCCCGGATGGCACCATCTTCCCCGTAACTGCCGTGGATGGTCGGGAACACCGCCGTCGGCGGATCGGCCAGCAGGGCGGGGATAAGGGCGGCGTCCGCATCCGCGATCCGCGCGTCGACGCCGGATTCCTCCAGCGCGTCGCGTACGCGCCGGCCGGAACGTAGCGAGACGTCACGCTCGGGGGACAGGCCGCCCGCGAGCACCACGACATGATCGAAATCGGTCACTGCACCGCCGCCGTTCACAAGTCGCCGGGGCCGGGGGTTTCGGGACCCACCCGGCCGTGTGGGGGCATCGCGCCGAAGGTGGCGCACAGGTCGATCTCCGCCTCGATGACCGACGCCAGCCGCCGTACGCCCTCACGGATCCGTTCGGGAAGCGGGAAGCAATAGGACAGCCGGAGGTGGTCAGTGCCGCCACCGTCCGCGTAAAACCCGGTACCGGGCACGTAGGCCACCCGGGACGACACGGCCCGCGGCAGCATCGCCTTGGAGTCGATGCCCTCCGGGAGCTGGAGCCAGACGTAGAATCCGCCGGCCGGGGTCGTCCACCGGCAGCCGTCCGGGAGCTCCGCCGCCAGTGCCTCCAGCATCGCATCCCGCCGCCGCCGGTACAGCTCGCGGAAGTCCTTGACCTGCTCCTGCCACGGCTGGGTGGCCAGATATTCGCCCACCGCGAGCTGGGAGAAGCTGGAGTGGCAGAGCACCGCGGACTCGGCGGCCAGGACGAGCTTGTCCCGTATCGCGGGCGGGGCCGAGGCCCAGCCGACCCGGACTCCCGGCGCGAAAGTCTTGGAGAACGTGCCGAGGTAGACCACGCCGTCCGGGTCGTCGGCGCGCAGCGACCGCATCGGCTCACCGTCGAAACCGAGCAGGCCGTACGGGTTGTCCTCGATGATGAGCAGCCCGGCCGCCTGGCAGATCCCGAGAATGCGGGGGCGCCGCTCGGCGGCCAGCGTGACCCCGGCCGGATTCTGGTAGTTCGGCACGGTGTAGAGGAATTTGATCCGGCGGCCCGCCGCCGTCAGCCGCGCGATCGCCTCCTCGAGCGCTTCGGGGATGAGCCCGTCGTCGTCCATCGCCACGTGCACCACGTCGGCCTGGTAGGCCGCGAACGAGCTGAGAGCGCCCACGTAGGACGGTGCCTCGGCGAGCACCACCTCGCCCGGGTCCACGAAGATCCGGGTGATCAGGTCCAGGGCCTGCTGCGAGCCCACGGTGACGACCACATCGTCCGGATGAGCACGGATGCCCTCAAGCGACATGACCTCGCAGATCTTTTCCCGCAGGCCGCTGTCTCCCTGTGCGGTGCAGTACTGGAGCGCGACGCTGCCGCGGTCGGCGACGAGCCGGCCGACCATGTCGCCGACCACATCGAGCGGGAGCGCCGTCACGTAGGGCGACCCGCCGGCCAGCGAGACAATCTCTGGCCGGGCGGTCACGGCGAAAAGGGCCCGGATCTCCGAGGCGACCATTCCGCGGGCACGTTCCGCGTATTGATCGAAATAGGGATCGATCCGGGATCCCTGGGGGCGGGAATTCGCATGCCGTGTGCCGTCGCTCATGGCCTCGTCTCCCAACGATCGGTATCATGCCAGCATAAGGCCGGGAGCGCAGTGCGGCTGTGGAAGCTCGCGTACGAACGCGCACATGTCCCTGAAGATGGGGCCGTGCGAGACTCTGGGGGCCAGGTGTCGCGCCGACTCGTCAGCATTACGCTGGATAATCTCGATGATTTGCCGTCCAGATGCCGCGGCTGCGTGTTCTGGGAACTGGATCCAATAGGCGGCGCGCGCGCCGCCGACGCAGGCCAGCCTGGCCTGGAAAAAGAATCCTGGGTTTCCTCCGTGCTGCTCGAATGGGGCAGCTGCGGGAAGATTGTTTATGTCGATGGTGCTCCGGCCGGGTATGCGCTGTATGCGCCGCCGCCGTATGTGCCGCGGTCCATCGCCTTCCCGACCAGCCCGGTGAGCGGGGACGCGGTCCTGCTCATGACGGCGCATGTGCTGACCGAATTCGCCAGCGGGGGCCTGGGCCGCATGCTCGTGCAGGGCATGGCCAAGGACCTGACGCGGCGGGGCGTCAAGGCCATCGAGGCCTTCGGGGTGCATGACTGGGAGCCGCACGGGTGCATGCTTCCCGCCGACTACCTGCTCGCCGTAGGCTTCAAGACGGTCCGCCCGCATCACAAGTTCCCGCGGCTGCGGCTGGAGCTGAAGACCGCGCTGTCGTGGCGTGAGGACGTCGAGGTGGCGCTGGAGCGCCTGCTGGGCTCGATGACGCCCGCGAGAACCCCCGAGCGCGCCCTCCGCCCCGCCTTAGCCGCCTTTCCGGGTCCGCCGCGGTTCCGGAAACCACCACACCTGCCAGCAGAGCGCAAAGCGCCCCGGCCGGGCTGGGGAGCCCGGCCGGGGCGCCTGCGGGGCGGTGTCCGCGACGTGCCGCGTGGCAAGACCCGGTTCTGCCGCTTACAGGAACTCGGCGAGTTCCTTCAGCATCACGGACTTCGGCTTGGCCCCGACGATCTGCTTGACCACCTGGCCGCCGGAGAACACGTTCATGGTGGGGATGGCCATGATCCCGTACTTCTGCGAGACGGTCGGGTTCTCGTCGATGTTGAGCTTGACGACGTTGATCTTGTCGGCGTGCTCGGTGGCGATCTCCTCGAGCACCGGCGCTACCATCCGGCATGGTCCGCACCATTCGGCCCAGTAGTCGACAACCACCGGCTTCTCACTCTTGAGGACCTCGTTCTCGAAGGTCGCATCGGTCACAACCTTGGTCGCGCCCAAGCCATTCACTTCCCTTGTGGTTGATGGGTCACTCTGTCGTTACGATTCCTCGCTGGCCAGCCAGCGTTCGGTGTCGATCGCTGCGGCACAGCCGGTCCCGGCGGCCGTCACGGCCTGGCGGTAGATGTGGTCGACCACATCGCCGCAGGCGAAGACACCCTCGATGTTGGTCCGCGTGGTGGGGTGCTGAACCAGCAGGTATCCCTCGGGGTTGACGTCGAGCTGGCCGGTGAACAGCTCGCTGCGGGGATCGTGGCCGATCGCGACGAAGACGCCGCTCACCGGGAGCACCTGCTCCTGGCCTGTCTTGACATTCCGCACCCGCAGGCCGGTGAGCTTCGTGTCACCGACCGCCTCGACGATCTCGCTGTCCCACAGAAACTTGATCTTTGGGTTGCCGAAGGCGCGGTGCTGCATGATCTTGGAGGCACGCAGGGTGTCGCGCCGGTGGATGACCGTGACGGACCGCGCGAACCGGGTCAGGAAGGTGGCTTCCTCCATCGCCGAGTCACCGCCGCCCACGACCGCGATGTCCTGCTCGCGGAAGAAGAACCCGTCACACGTGGCACACCAGGAGACCCCGTGGCCGGCCAGCGTCTTCTCCCCGGGTATCCTCAGCTCGCGGTACTTGGAGCCGGTCGCCACGATGACCGCCTTGGCCAGGTAGGTCTCCTCGGCCGTCCGCACCAGCTTGGGGCTCGCGGTCAGGTCGACCGAAACCACGTCGTCCGCGACGAGTTCCGCGCCGAAACGCTCCGCCTGCTTGCGCAGCGAATCCATCAGCTCGGGGCCGAGGATCCCGTCGGGGAAGCCGGGGAAGTTCTCCACATCGGTGGTCTGCATCAGCGCACCGCCGGCGGTCACCGAACCCTCGAACATCAGCGGCTCGAGCCGCGCACGCGCGGCGTAGATGGCCGCCGTGTACCCGGCGGGGCCGGACCCCATGATGATGACGTTGCGCTCGGCGGTCATATCGTGCTGCCCTTCCTTGACTGGCACGGGATGCAACCGATCCTAGGGGGCTTTGATTCCCGCAGGCAGCAAGGCCCGCCGGGGCGCCGGCGCCGTGCGGGCTGGCGGGCCGCGATGGGGACGGATGCGCGCCGCGCGGGCCGCTCAGCCGCCGGATGGCAGCCATACGTGGGCGAGGACGTCGCTCACGTCGGCCGAGCACCGCGGGCCCACCACCCAGGCCTGCGCGACCTGGTTCTCCTGCTGGTCCAGCGCGATGATGGTGGCGGGGTGGCCCTGGTAGCGGGCCGCGTCGACGAGGGCCGGCTGCACGCCGGAGGTGATGCGCTGCACGCAGGCGTCCTGCTGAGGGGTGGCCGCGTGCAGCGTTGGCTTCGCGGTCACCGACTTCGCGCCGATGCTGCCGACGGTGCTCAGCTCGGTGCTGACCTGGGTGCTGAGCGTCGCGCGCTGGTAGTCGATACCGCTGCTGACGACGCCGGACGCGGGCTGGCCGGTGCTGCCGCGCGCGGCATTGCCGCTGTGCGTTGGCGCTATGAGCGGCCCCGCGAAGGTGCCGTGCTGGCGCACGGCACCGCCTGACGCGGAGGGCAGGCCCGCGTCCGGCTGGCCCGGCGAGGTCAGCTGAACCAGGGCGTAGCTGCCGCCCGCGACCACGCACAACGCCGCCGCGGCGGCGAAGGCGCGAACCGCCACCGGGCTGGCCAGCCTGCGCCGGCGGAACCGCGGGGAGCCGCCGCGCGCGCTGCCGGCCCGCGGGAACGCCTTCTGGCCGGCGCGCGGGAGCCCGGGGCCGGCGACGCGGGAGCGGCCCGCCGCCTCCGCCGCGATCGCCGCGTCCAGCCGGCGCGCCACCGCGTCCGGGATCGGGGGCCGCGGGACGGCCGCCAGCAGCGCATGCACCTCGGTAAGACCGGCACTGACCTGGGCACAGTGCTGGCAACCGGCCAGGTGCGCGTGTATCCGCGTTGCGCGCCGGCCGTTGATCAGCCCTGCATTGAGCTCGGCCAGGACGTTCGCGTCCACGTGCGCCGAATGACGCCTCATCCGTCTCCTCCCTGCCCAGGTGAGACGCTTCCGGTTGCGGTCCGGTTCCGCGCAAATCCTTCTTCTGCCCCCGGATACGCTCCCGCCGCGCCGCCGCGTAGGTGCTCCAGGTGGGGAAGCAGCCGGGCGCGCCCGCGTGCGCAGCGGCTTTTGACGGTCCCGACCGAGATCTCCAGCACGTCCGCGGCGTCAGCCACGGGATACCCGAGCATATCGACGAGGACCAGTGCGGCGCGCTGCTCGGCCGGGATCAGGCGCAGTGCCGCCGCCACGTCGAGGGCGGTATCACGCAGGCTGGCCGGGTCGATGGTCGCCGGCACCCGGGCCTGGGTGGCGAGAAGGTCGAGGGCGCCTTCATCGCCGACGGAACTGGCCCCGTGCGCGGTCTTGCGCCGCACCCGGTCGAGGGAGGCGTTGACCACGATCCGGTGCAGCCAGGTGGTGACCGCGGAATCGCCCCGGAAGTCGCCGGCCCGGCGGAACGCCGAGATCATCGCCTCCTGCAGCGCGTCCGCCGCCTCCTCCGGATCGCACAGCGTGCGCAGCGCGACGGCCCACAGGCGGTCCCGGTGCCGCAGGAACAGCGCGCCGAAGGCGTCCGTGTCGCCCTGGAGATGGCGCTCGAGAAGCTGAGCGTCCGACAGGTCCGGGTAGCTTCTGTCCGTCACGGCTGCCAGCGGATCTCAGCTGGATCCGCGCACGACTACGTTATAGACCACAGCCTGGTACTGATTCGGGCTCCCGGCCATGGGCGGCAGGCTGGTGAACCAGATCATCACGTAACGGCCCCGCACCGAGCTGGACACGTTGAACTTCGTGATGACGACCGCGTCGCTGGCGCTCGCGACGGTCGTGAACCCCGCTTCGGACGCCGGGTTGTCCGAATTGCCGATCTCGATCCGCACCGCCGCGCAGCAGGTCGCGCCGAACTGGACCTGAAGCTGGCTGAGCCGGACCTGGGTACCCATATCCAAGATCAGCCCGGTGCCCTTGCGCAGGCCGCCGAAGACAGGATTGCCGATATAGAACTGGGAGGTCCAGCTGGTGCCGGTGCTGCCGTCGATGGCGGCTCCCGCGCCGGCGTTGTTGTCCGCGGCGATCGCGCCGACCGGCTTGAGCACCTCCGTGGCCGCCGTGGACGGGCCGGCGGAGGCGCCGTGGCTGCTGATGGCGTGCGCCGCGGAGCCGTGCTTGGTGTGACCGATCGTCCACGCCACGGCGCCGGCCGCCGCGAGCACCAGCACTACAACCACACTGATCAGGGCTTTGGCGGCCCCGCTGCGGCGGGGAGCGTCCGGCCGGTAGCCGGCCGCGCGCCGCTCCGCAGGCCGCTGGCCGCGGCCCGATTGGCCGAACCCCGGCGGCGCCTGCTGGGTACTGTGGCGCTTCGTGCCGGTGGTCTCGGCACCCCGGCTCACCCGCGCCGTCTGCTCGTACGGCAACGGCGCGGGCAGGGCGGGCGGCGCCATGCGGGAGAGCGCGTCGGCGAACTCGATCGGCGTGGTGATCACCGCGCCGCTGCGGCCGGGCCGCTGGAACAGCGCCTGGCAGATGATCGAGTCGATGCTGGCGGGAACGCCCGCGGACACCTGGCGGGGAGTGCACGGGGCGCCGTCCACCACGGGGGCCGGCGGCAGCGGCGTCGTCTCGGGGCCGGGCCAGTACCCCGTGACCGCCGCGTACATCAGCCGGGCCAGGAGGCGCGTGTCGGTCAGCGCCGGGTCCTCCGGGGAATCCTCCGTGGCACTGACCCCGGCGATCGCCGCGTCCATGCCGAGCCCGGTGATCTTCACCCCGCCGCCGGACGTCCACCGCAGGGAGCTGGGAACCAGCCTCAGGTGCGCCAGGCCGGCCGCGTGCGCGGCGGAAATGGCCTGGGCCGCCTCGGCCACCAGGGCGGCCGCCCAGGCGGCGTCCAGCGGGCCGTCGCTGAGCATGTCGGCCAGGGATTCGCCAGCCACCCACTCCATGACGATGTAGGCGCGCTCACCCGAGTCGTCGACGTCGAATACCTGGGACAGGCGGGAATCGTTCAGCCGGCTCGCCGCCCGTGCCGCGGTGACGGCTTCCCGTACCCGGGGGAAGTTGGACGCGAACATCAGCACGGTCACGGCCCGGGCCAGGATTTCGTCGATAGCTTTCCACAGCGCCCAGCCACCGCCCGCGTCGACCTGATCCTCGAGGCGGTAGCGGCCTGCCAGCCGGGTTCCCGGTTCAGAGGTGTACGTGCTCATTCATCACCCGTCAAGAGCGGGAGAGGCTCTCGACCCTCCTTCCAGGCCCCGGTTGGATAGGCGGAGTCATCGCCGGCGCGGCGGTAGGTCCTCACAATGGTAAGACGCCTGGCCCTCCCATCGGGGCAGCGGGCAAGCGGCCCCGTGTAAACCGTTATACGCGATTGCCGTCCATGTCTCATCTATGATCCCACGGCCCTGGCCGGCTTCCCACCTAGGTCACGGGCTTGACATGGACTGGCCATCTGGCATAGGCCCGCGCTGCGGCGAAGCCCGTGCAGGGGCCGCCGGCGCGCCGCCGGGGCACCGAAAGCCCCGGCGTCACAGGCTCGCGCCGCGCTGACGCCGGCGGCCGAACCGGCCGCCCACCATCTGCATCAGCTGGCTCAGTTCATCCAGCCGCAGGGCCTTGGCCACGATGACGTACAGCAGCAGAGCCCCGCCGCCGCCGAAGACCACCGTTATGAAACCGTAAGCCGGGCCGGGGTGAACGACCGTGCGCACCGCGGCGCTGACCGCGAACGCGAAGATCAGCGACGGGACCGCGGCGACGTGCATGCGGACCAGGCTGCGCGTGATAACGCGGCCGTCCAGGCTGCCGATGCGCCTGGTCAGCATCCGCCACGCGATCACCGCGCTGAAGACGTAGCTGATGCCGTAGAGGAACGCCATGCCGACGACGACCTGGCCGGGCGGCAGGATGGCCAGCACGGCGAAGTTCCCGGTCACCGTGACGATCATTGTCAGGAAGCCGATGATGGCCGGGGTCCGGCTGTCGTGCAGGGCGTAGAAGACCCGCAGCAGAAGCTGGAAGATGACAAACGGCAAGAGGCCGAGCGAGAAGGCCGCGAACGCCTCCCCGATGTAGCGGGCGTCCGCGACCGACGCGCTGCCGTAGCTGAACAGCAGCTCGCACAGCGGCGGCCCGAGCAGCGCCAGCAGCAGCGCGGCGGGCACCAGGACGACCGAGGACAGCCGGATGCTGGCGGAGAAGTCGTCACGCACCAGCCAGTGCCGGCCCTCGGCGGCGTGCCTGCTCATCCTGGGCAGCAGCGCCGTGGTCACCGACACGCCGATGATCGCGTATGGCAGCAGGAACAGGGCGTAGGAGTAGTTGTAGGCCGAGACGCCGGCGTCCGGCACGTGCAGGCTCGCCGTGTTGGCCACGTTGGTTGTGACGATGAACGTGATCTGCGTGGACACGACGTAGCCCAGCATCCAGATCGCCATTCGGCCGATCTCGGCCAGTTCCTCCCGGCGGAAATCGAACCGCGGCCGCCAGCGGAAGCCGACCTTGCGCATGGCCGGGACGAGCGCGATGGTCTGGACGATGATGCCCAGCGTCGTCCCGACGCCGAGGAGCAGGACCGCGCCCCCGGAGACGCTCGTGGCCGTCTGGTGCAGCCCGACGGTAACGACGAAGAGCAGGCCGACGGCAATGACCACGATGTTGTTGATGATCGGGGTCCACATCGGGGCGGCGAAGCTGTCCCTGGTGTTCAGGATCGCGCCGATGAGCGAGCTCAGGCCGTAGAAGAAGATCTGCGGGATGAAGAAGTAGGCGAACACGACCATCAGCCGGTGCGCGGCGCCGTGCACCTCGGCGGCGTAGAGGTCCACCAGCAGCCCGGCCGCGACCGTCGCCACGATCGTGATGACCCCCAGGGCGAAGACGGCCAGCGTGAAGATCCGCTGGTTGTATGCCTCGCCGCTGTCCCGGTGCTGCTTGGCCGCCTTCACCAGCAGCGGCACCACCACGCTGGTGAGGACGCCGCCGATCATCACGTCGTACACCGCGTTCGGCAGGGTGTTGGCGTTGTTGTAGGCGTTCGCGAGCGAGGCGGTCCCGAGTGCGAAGACAAAGACGAACGTGCGCAGGAAGCCGGTGACCCGCGATAGGAGCGTGCCGATCGCCATCGAGCCGGTGGAGCGGGTCAGGCTCGTCCCGTGGGCCTCCGGGCCCTCACGTGGTTCCGCCCGGTCGCGGCGGAACACCGGCCCCGGGGCGGAGGCGGTCTCCGCCAGAGCGTCCTCGTCGTAGCTGTCGGCGACCCGGTACGCGTCGGCGATGTAGGCGGCCTGAGGCTGGAAGGCGGGGATGGGCTGGGTCAGCTCGCCAGGCGGAAGCCCGTATCCCTGGGCCGCCGGGCGTCGCGGCGGCACCGGGCGGTGCGGGCGCTCCGGCGGCCCGGATGGCGGCGGGGGGCCGGCCTCGCGCGGATCCGGCTCGGCCGGCCGGCTTCCGGGTGGCCCGTCCGCCGATTCGGGCCGGAAGGCGTTGTCCCACCAGGCCCGCTCGCCCTGCTCGCGGCCGGTATCGCCGGGCGGCGGGGACACCGGGCCAGCGGGGCGCTGCGGCGGGCCGCCGGGCGGCGGGGCCAGGCGCCACGCATCCTGGCCACCCGGCCGGCCCGGGCGCCCGGCGCTGTCGCGTGGTCCCTGGTCGCCGCGGCGGTTCTGCGGCGCGTCCCATGCGTGCGGATCCCGGTAGGACTCGGTCGGCGCGTCCGGTTCGCGCTGGGCCGGGGCCGGCCCCTGGTCCGGGCCGTTCCAGACGACCGGGCTCTGGTAGCTCCGCGCCGGGGCGGAACCAGCGCGCCGCGATCCGTTACCGGGCCGCGGCCCGGCACCCGGGGCATGCCGCCCGCCGTCGCGGCGGTCCCGGTCCCCGGCGTGGGCGCGGGCCGATTGGGCGTCGCCGGTTGCCCCGTAGGGAACCGCGGGGTCTGCCCGGCGGGTACTCTCACCTGGCCGGTACGGATCGTCCGGGCCCGGCCCGTTCCCCGGCCAGGATCCGGGGTCCGGCCATGGGCCGGCCGGTCCCGGTTCCGGCCACCGGCTGGCCCCCCGCCGGTCATCGGCCGCCCAGGGGTCGGGCTCGCGCCACAGGTCGCTGAGATCATCGGTGCCGCGTCCGGCGGCGGCGCCCGGGTCCTCCTCCGGCTCGTCCGGCTCACCGAAACCCGGCCGCCGGTGCCGCGGATCCTGGCCGTAGCCACCCCTGATCCCGCCGTGGCGCGGCTCCTCACCGCGGTAGCCGCTCACGTGCCACCGTCCGGGTGGTCATGCCCCGCGCTGCCCGGCCGGGCAGCGCGGTCCGCCCCCGAGGCCAGGCCAGCGTGGCCGCCGGCGTGCGGCCGGTGGTCAGGTGTACCTGGCCCAGCCTGGTGCGTCGGCGAAATCATCCGGGGCCTCCGGTGGGTAACGGGCGTCGGCGTGTTCGTTGTCCCTTTCGACGTTAGCGTCTCCGCCGACCGGGACGGGGCCAGCGCCGGGCCCGGCTTCGGGCCCCGCTTCCTCGTCGTCGTCCTGGTTACCGGGCCCTGGCCCGCCCGGCGGCCCTCCGGGGGGCGGGCCGGCCGGGCCATCACGCAGCGCCCGCCGGATCGCCCGGGCGATGGCGGTCAGCACGACCACCCCGAGCGCGACGTAGATGATGACGAGCAGCGTCGACCCGAACTGGGTGGACTGCACGCTCAGCGAGACGGGCGCCTCGGGCAGCGGCTTGCCGTCCGTGCCGAGAAGCTGCAGTTCGATCGTACTGTCCCCGATGGCGCCGGACCGGACCGACAGGCGTGTCGTGGTCGTCTGGCCCGCACCGACGGTGATCAGGTCGGCATGATCGGTCACCGTCAGCCGGCCGTCGGGGGGTGCGGTGGCCCGCAGCCGGACCTGGATGGCCTGAGCCAGCCCGTTGACGATCGAGACGGGGAGCGTCCCGGACGAACCGACCAGCGTCGCCCGCGCCGAGTTGACGATCTGCACCTTGCGGAGCATGGCGGACAGGTAACCGCTGACGGCTTCCAGCATCTGCGCGCCTGCCGCGTTGGCCGCGGGGCTGCCCCGCCACGCGGCCGATTCGGTCGCCGCCACCCCTTCGCTGAGCTCGTTCAGGTACCGCGTCTTCGGCTGGAACAGGATGCCTTTGTAGGTCCGGACGCTCGCGTCCAGCGCGCCCGCCTGCTTGAGATAGACACCGCTCAGCTCATCGGGACTGACCTGGTTGTCCGGCGGGGCCTGGCGGCCGGCCTGGGCGGCGTTGACCGGCGAGGCGGCCAGCGCGGTGAGGGTGTGGGGGGCGAGCCACGGCACACTGACCGTGTCGCTCAGCAACTGGCCGGCCAGCGCGGCGGTCGGATTCCAGGTCCGCGGCGGCGCGATGACCACCGAGCGCGCCGGCCCCGGGCTCTCCTGCGCGATCATGGCGGTCTCCGCGAGGAACCGCTGGCTGACCGCGGAGGAGCTGCCGGGCGCGGACGTCGCCGAGGCCAGCACGCTGGTGAGCGTCGAGTCAGCGAGCAGCACCTTCATGGTGGTCCCGGTGGCCGCAGGGGTCGACGCCACCGCATCATCGGGGGTGTAGAGCCCGCTGGCGGGGGGCATCTCGGTGCTGCTCAGCACCACGGTACCCACCCCGTTGACCGCCAGGTTCGCGAGCACGCTGGAGTCGGCCAGCCCGTCGGCCGGCCACGTGATCGCGCTGGACGCCGCGGCCGACGTTCCCGGCCGGCTCGCGCCGCTGCCCGGCGACGATCCTGTCGGCGTGCCCAGCAGTGTGCTTGCCGTCGCCGCGCCCAGCCGGTAGGAGTTCGTCAGGTCGGTGTCCAGGCCCTGGTGGGTGAGCGCCGCCACGTCCACATCGTCGTACGGGGTGAGGAACATCTGCTGGCCGGCGGCGACCGCGCGCACGCCGGACAGCCACTGCACCGCGGCGGGGCTGGGTTGCTGGGCGGTGCCGCCGGTGCAGTCGGCGGCCCCACCCACCCGGTACGAATGGGTCATCGTGGCGACACTCTGCACCAGGCCCGGATCGACCGCCCAGGTCAGGTCCGCGCTCGCGGCGTAGCCGGAACCGGTGGTCAGCAGCGTCTCCAGGCGGCCGCCGGGGGCGACGCTGGCGGCCAGGGTGTTGCTGGTCAGTTCCGGGCAGGTGCCCTGCTGAGGGGCGTCGAGCAGCGGCCAGATCCACGCGATGTTCAGCCGGTGGGACAGGCGCGACGCGGCGGTGCCCGGCCAGAACGGCAGGAAGGTCCGGTCGATCCCGGCCGGGAGGCCGCTCTCGTTGAACGCCTCGGCCGCGAGCGGATAGACGCCAAACTGGCTGATGCCAATCGCGCTGACCGACAGCGACACCCGCCACGAGGCCGTGGCTCCCTGCGGCAGGCTGCCGCTCAGCTGCACCGGGGTGCCGACCGGGGTGTCGGCCCCGGGCAGCGCGCCGTCCGCGTAGCTGGCCAGGGAGTCACGGTAGGACAGGGGTGTCGCCGCGGAACGGAGCCGGATCGACAGGCCGCTCATCGCGGCGCCCGATTCGTTGGTCACCGTGCCGGAGACCGTCACCGTCCCGTCCGGCCGCGCGACCTGCGGGCTGACCGAATCGATGACCACCGCGGCCGAGCTCCCGGACGACTGCTGCGGCCCCGTCTGCGCGGCGGATGCCGCGGGACCGATCGTCAGCAGGCCGCCACCCGCCGCCAGGACGGCGGCCACGATGACGGCGAGGGTGACCGCGGCCCGGGCGGCAGGACCCGGAGCGGCACACGGACGGGGCACGCCTGAAATGGTATTGCCGTTTCCTGAGGACACGGGCACCGCGGCGGATCGGGTGAGCCGGGTATCCTCGCTTGTCCCAGCCCCCTACCCTCATAAGCCGTGCCAAATTCCACCTCCCCGCGTCCGGTGATTCCCGTGAACCCGCTCAATGACGACCAGCGAAAGGCCGTTGCGGCCCTGCTGCGGCAGGCGTCCCCGGCCGCCGACGAGCTGGGCGCCCTGTTCGCCCGGGACGGATATGAGCTGGCACTGGTCGGCGGGCCGGTACGCGACGTGTTCCTCCGGCGCCTGCCGGGGGACCTCGACCTCACCACCGACGCGCCGCCCGCGGAGATCTTGCGGATCGCCGGGGACTGGGCGGACACGGTGTGGACGGTCGGGATCGATTTCGGCACGGTCGGGCTGCGGAAGGGCCGCACCATCTTTGAGATCACCACCTACCGGAGCGAGGAATACGCGCCCCGGTCACGGAAACCGGGGGTGCGGTACGGCACCTCCCTGGAAGAGGACCTGCACCGCCGGGACTTCACGGTGAACGCGATGGCGGCGCGGCTGCCCGCCTACGAGCTCGTCGACCCTTTCGGCGGCCTGGTCGCGCTGCGGGAGAAGATGCTGCGCACGCCGGGGGCGCCGGATGAGTCGTTTGCCGATGACCCGCTGCGCATCCTGCGCGCGGCCCGCTTCTCCGCCAAGCTGGGTTTTTCCGTGGCCGATGACGTCCGCGAGGCGATGGGCCGGCAGGCGGCGCGGCTGGGGATCGTGTCCGCCGAGCGGATCACGGACGAGCTGAGCAAGCTGATGCTGACCCCCGACCCGGCGCGGGGGATCGAGCTGCTCGTCGACACCGGGGCCGCCGCCATCGTGCTGCCGGAGGTCCCGCAGCTGCGGCTGGAAGCCGACGAGCACTACCGGCACAAGGACGTCTACCAGCACAGCCTGACCGTGTTGCGCCAGGCCGTCGGGCTGGAAGAACCGTATGGGCTGACCGGCGACCTGGTGCTGCGGCTCGCTGCCCTGCTGCACGACATCGGCAAGCCGGAGACCCGCACCCGGCTGCCGGACGGCCGGGTCGCCTTCCACCATCACGAGGTCGTCGGCGCCAAGCTGGCCCGGAAGCGGCTGGCCGCCCTCCGCTTCCCGAAGGACGTGACCAGCGACGTGTCCCGGCTGGTCGGCCTGCACCTGCGTTTCCACGGCTACGGTGACGCGGAATGGACCGACTCGGCGGTCCGCCGGTACGTCCGCGACGCGGGGCCGCTGCTGACCCGGCTGCACGCGCTGACCAGGGCCGACTGCACCACGAGGAACAAGGGCAAGGCGCAGCGGCTCGCCCGCGCCTACGACGACCTGGAAGAGCGGATCGAGCGCCTGTCGCAGGAGGAGGAGCTGGCCCGGCTCCGGCCCGAGCTCGACGGGAACGAGATCATGCGGATCCTGGGCATCCCCGGCGGCCCGCTCGTCGGCCGGGCGTACGCGTTCCTGCTGGAGCTCCGCATCGAGCAGGGCCTGCTCGGCCCGGAGCGGGCCACTCAGGAGCTGCTGCGCTGGGCGGAGGCCGAGGGGCTGCCCGTCCCCGGCGCCGGGGCGTGAGGTGGCCTGTCCCAGCCGCAGGCGGTGTAGATCGCCGCGGCGATCAGGTACCCGGCTGCGGCCACCACGACCAGCGGGTATGACGTGCCGTTCACCGGGATGACCAGCGCTCCGAGCACCGCCCCGGCCACGAAGATGCCGTTGAACATCATGTCGTACAGGGCGAACGCGCGGCCCCGGTAGGCGTCGCCGGTCTGCTCCTGGATGATCGTCGTGGCCGAGATCGCGATGCCCTGCCCGGTGAGCCCGAGCACGAATCCGATGACCAGAAACCACTCCGGCCGGAAGGTCGCGCCCAGGCCCATGATAAGGCCGGAGCAGGTGAGCAGGATGGTGATCCAGGCCGGCTTGGCCAGCCGCCTGGTGACCGGCGGGGAGATCACGGCGGCGAGCCCGTAGCCCACCGCGGTAACGATGATGACCATGGTGAAGTGGCTGAGCGCCGCGTTCCCGTTGCCGCCCGGGTAGAAGGCGTTCCGGTAGAGCAGGATCGACATCAGGAAGACGATCCCGAACAGGAACCGGTACCCGCCGATGGCCCCCAGGGCACCCGCCGGGCCCCGGCGCCGGGCCAGATAGCGGACTCCCGCCGCGAGCCCGGCCGCGATGTCGCGCAGGGCCCGCGCCAGCGCCGGCGGTGCGGCTCCCGGCTCCCGTACCGGGCCCAGCAGGTCGCGCGGCATGGCCGCCGCCGTCAGGCCGGCCAGCAGGTAGCAGCCGGCCGCGGCGATCACGATCACGGCCGCGCTGCCGTGCCCGCCGCCCAGCAGCAGCCGGACGCCCACCCCCACCACCCCGGCGAAGGTGGTCACGATCCCGCCGACCGTCGGCGCGACCGAATTAGCCATGACGAGCTTATCGCCGCGCACGACATGCGGCAGCGCGGCCGACAGCGAGGCGAGAAAGAACCGGTTCACGCCCAGCGCGGCCAGTGCGCTGACGTACAGCGGGACGCCCAGTTCACCGGACGCGACGAGCAGGGCGGTGTTCGCGACCAGGGCCGCGCGGACCAGAGCCGAGACCAGCAGGATCTGCCGCCGGGACCACCGGTCGATGAAGACCCCTGCGAACGGCCCGATGAACGAGTAGGGCAGGTAGAGGACGGCGAACGCCTCGGCCGCCGCGGCCGGGTTGGGGTAGGTGGTCGCGGAGAAGAACACGTATGCGCCGAACCCGGCCGTGTAGATGCCGTCACCGGCCTGCGAGATCAGCCGCGTCCTGAACAGCCGCCGGAAGTCGCGCTCGCCGAGCACCGACCGCAGGTCGGTGACAAATGAGGAGCGCGAAAGACGTGAGACCGCGCGCAGGACCACCCGCTCAGCCTAAGCCGCTACCGCATGGCCGGGCGGCCCCCCGGTGCCCGCACCCCTGGGTGACCGCCGTTTCGCGGAACCCGTCCCGGTTCCTGATCATGCGACGGAACAGAACGGGACCGAACGTGGCGGCCGCAGGACGTTCCCTACCGCTCGACCTCTCCGCGGATGAACTCCTCCACCAGGTCGCGGCACACGTCGTCACCGAACTGCTCGGGCGGGGACTTCATGAAGTAGGAGGATGCCGAGGTGACCGGGCCGCCGATGCCGCGGTCTCTGGCGATCTTCGCGGCCCGGATGGCGTCGATGATCACGCCGGCCGAGTTCGGCGAGTCCCAGACCTCCAGCTTGTACTCCAGGCTCAGCGGCACGTCGCCGAAGGCCCGGCCCTCGAGCCGGACGAATGCCAGCTTGCGGTCATCGAGCCAGGGAACGTGGTCCGAGGGGCCGATGTGGACGGCGGCGCCTTCCATCTCGTGCGGGATCTGCGAGGTGACCGACTGGGTCTTGGAGATCTTCTTCGACTGGAGCCGGCTGCGCTCCAGCATGTTCTTGAAGTCCATATTGCCGCCGACGTTGAGCTGGTACGTGCGGAGCAGCTCGACCCCGCGGTCTTCGAACAGCTTGGCCAGGACCCGGTGCGTGATCGTCGCGCCGACCTGGGACTTGATGTCGTCGCCGACGATCGGCACGCCCGCGGCGGCGAACTTGGCGGCCCACTCCGGGCTGGAGGCGATGAACACCGGCAGGGCGTTGACGAAGCCGACGCCCGCGTCGATCGCGCACTGCGCGTAGTAGCGATCCGCCTCCTCGGACCCGACCGGCAGATAGCTGACCAGCACATCGGCGCGGGCCTCGCGGAGTGCGGCGACCACGTCGACGGCGGGCTCGTCCGACTCGGTGATGATGTCCCGGTAGTACTCGCCCAGCCCGTCGAGCGTCGGGCCGCGCTGGACCGTGACCCCGGTCGGCGGGACGTCGGCGATCTTGATGGTGTTGTTCTCGCTGGCGCTGATCGCGTCGGCCACGTCACAGCCGACCTTCTTGGCATCGACGTCGAAGGCCGCGACCACCTCCAGGTCGCGCACGTGGTAAGGACCGAACCGCACGTGCATGAGCCCGGGCACGCGGCTGCTGTCGTCGGCGTCCTTGTAGTACTCCAGGCCCTGGACGAGGGAGCTCGCGCAATTGCCTACGCCCACGATGGCCACACGTACCGAACCCATCAGGATGACTCCTTCTTGTTCCTTGCTCATGCGTTTGAGGTGCTCTGATGGCCAGGATCGGTCTCGTCAGGGCGCGGCTGGCCGGCCGTCCCGGTGTCCCGCTGCCGCTCCGTGGCGATCAGCTCGTTCAGCCAGCGGACTTCGCGCTCGACCGACTCCAGACCGTGCTTTTGCAGTTCGAGGGTGTAGCTGTCGACCCGTTCCCGGGTGCGGGCGAACGCCGCCCGGACGGCTTCCATTCGCTCCTCCAGGCGGCTGCGGCGTCCCTCCAGGATCCGCAGCCGGATATCGGCGCGGGTCTGCCCGAAAAAAGCGAAGCGCACGCCGAAACCGTCGTCGTCCCAGGAGGTGGGCCCGGCCTCGCCCAGCAGTTCGTGCAGCCGGTCCTTGCCTTCCGCGGTGAGCCGGTAGACGATCCTGGACCGTCGCCCCGCCCGGGCCCGCGGCGACGGTTCCGGGTCCTCCTCCGCGATCAGGCCCCGGGCGAGCAGTTCCTTGAGGCAGGGGTACAGCGACCCGTAGGAGAAGGCATGAAATGCGCCAAGCACGGAACTGAGCCGCTTGCGCAACTCGTAGCCGTGCATGGGCGAACCATGCAGCAGCCCGAGCACGGCAAGCTCCAGCACGCCGGATCGCTTACCTGTCACCCTTCGCACCCCCGACCGCGGGCCAGCCCCAGGCCGCCGCTGGCCGCATCACGCCGTCTGAGCCGATGTATCGCACCGATGTCTCACTCCGATGTATCGAACCGATACATCAGGAGGATATAGAGCAGTCCCGGCGAAGGCAAGGCTGTCGCGGACGAGACCGTAACCCATGCCGAACAGCCCGGTATTGCGGGCATGACCCGAGTTCACCGCATCTGCGGGCTCGGCCTGGCGCGAGATCCGACGTACCCTGTCCGTCATGGGGACGAGGCGTTCCGTCGTCGACTACGGGCTTGCCCGCCGGGCAACGCTCGCGTCCGTGCACGCCGGCCACACCACGGTCGCCGACGTATGTGACGCGCACCCGTATCTGCTGCGCGCGGCCAAGTTTCACGGCGAGCCGACCGAAACCCGCTGCCCCATCTGCCGGAGAGCCAAGCTCACCCACGTCACGTACGTGTACGGAGATGAGCTTGGGCAATATGAGGGCCGCGTGAAGCGCCGCCCGGAGCTGGACGAGATGGCCGCTGAATACGGCGAATTCCGCGTCTATGTGGTCGAAGTCTGCCAAAGTTGTGGCTGGAACCACCTTGCCGCGTCTTACGTTCTCGGCACGGGCGAGCCGCGCGCCCGGCGCGGGCGGCGAGCCAGGACAAGCCAGTAAGAGTGCACCGGAGAGCACGCCGGCTCGCGATGACGCGATGACGCCATCGAGCGGCGTGCCAGCGGTGGCTGACGACCCTCGGTACCGTTGAGCTTCGGCGGCGCCGCGCAGCCGCCATCCGTTCAGCCCACAGCGAGGATGAGTGAGCAGCAGAGACGTCAGCGGGCCGTACCGGCCAGCGCCACGGCCCGTTAACGGCCGGCCCGCGCGGCAGGACCGCGCGGCCAGCGAGGATGCTCGCGGCGAGTACCGCGACGGCCATTCCGGGCGGCGCGGCGCGGACTACCCGACCGAGAGTTTCCCGGGTCCGGCGCGCGGGTACGGGGCCCAGGCTCAGGCCCCGGCGCGCCGCAGCGCCGGGTACCGCGGCGACGGCGGGTATGGCGCCCCCGACGGCGGATACCGCCGGGGCCGCGGCGATGCGGGCTATGGC
>Ga0335078_10001245_pt1 | contig 38621 bp, 34 predicted proteins | sample Lox_Sample_32_FD_206711 | JGI IMG/M metagenome (GOLD analysis project Ga0335078, IMG submission 206711) | Soil microbial communities from Loxahatchee National Wildlife Refuge, Florida, United States - Lox_Sample_3.2 | ecosystem: Environmental > Terrestrial > Soil > Wetlands | place: USA... | reverse complement strand
TTCTCGGGCTTCTGATGCTGGCGTTGGCGTGCAGCGGCTGCAACAGCTCGAAAGAAGTTTCTGTGGCCGCGGCTTCAACTGTAGCCGCTCCTGTACCGGAGAACCCGCCGCCAGCACGGGCCGTCAGCACCGCAACCGATACGGTCGTCGCGTCGGGGCCAATTGTCGTGGAAAACCAGCTAGACGTTGAAGCCCAGCGCGAAGGCGTTATCGCATCGGTGCTAATTCAGCCTGGCACCGCGGTTCACAAGGGGCAGCTTCTGGCGAGACTGGACGACCGGCAAGTCTCCGCCGATCTGGACGCCGCAGCGGCCCGCGTGAAGGCTCTGGAAGCCAATCTCGAAAACTGGAAGGCCGAAACCAAGGTCTTGCAGGCCGATCGCAGCCGCGCCGAAAAGCTGTGGGCCGATCAGGTGATCGCTAAGGAAGAGCTGGACCACGCTGTCTACAAGGAAGAGGCAGATGAGTTTGAAGTCAAGCGCGAATCCGAAAGCTTGAACAATGCCAAAGATGTACTTCGCTCGTTGCAGCTCGAGAAAGACAAAACCGACGTCACCGCGCCGTTCGACGGGATCGTGGCGCGTCGCTATGTGCGCGTCGGTCAGAAGGTCGCCGTCGGCGATCGCCTCTTCTGGGTAACGGCGATGGCGCCGCTGCAAGTGAGGTTCACGCTCCCGGAACGCTTCTTCGGCAAGGTTCATGAAGGCGAGACGCTCAGCGTGAATTCGGGCGACATCTCTCCTGAATCCAAATACAGCGCCCGCATCGTTCAAGTCAGCCCAGTTGTGGATCCCTCTAGCGGCACCCTGGAAGTGCTCGCGCAAATCACGGATACCAACACTGAGCTGCGGCCCGGAATGCTCGTCAACGTCACGCTCAACCAGCACCCATGAACATTCTGGAAGCTTTCGACGCAGCCCTGCCGGAGATCCCGGCGAAGACTGCTCGCGAGAGCTTTCCCAAGCTCGATCCCCGTGTCATTTCCAAACAGCACCTCGAACAAGGTGTGCCCACCGTGTTGGCCAAGATGCCCGGCAGCGACACCTATGTCCGCCTCACGCCGGAACAATGGACGTTGATGGAGTTGTTCGACGGCGAGCGCTCCTATGAAGAACTTTCGGAGCTTATCCAGGAGAAAACGGGAGTCGGTTTTACCGCCGACGACGTCAAGGAATTCGCATCGTTCATGCGAGACCAGACGGATCTTCTCTATCGCACGCCGATGGAAAAGAGCATCACGCTGAAAGAGAAACTCGGCGACCAGCGGCACCGGCGCAAGCGCTTTGCATTTTCCGACATCACCGATATCACGCTGCACAAATGGCCGCACGCCGACGATTACCTGACGAAGCTGAAGCCGTACGTCGAGTTTATCTACACCCCTTGGTTCACGTTGCTGACCCTGGCTTGCTTCGTCGTGATGGTCTGGATGTGGATCGGCAAGCTGGACGAGATCTGGTACGACAGCTTCCGCTTCTATAACTTCACCGAAAAGACGGTCTGGGATCTGGTGGAGTTCTGGTTCCTCTTCGGGGCGATGGCGTTCGTCCACGAATCCGCACACGGCATGACCTGTAAGCATTTCGGCGGAAACGTGGAGAAGATGGAATTCCTGTTGATGTACTTTGCGCCGACCTTCGTCTGCGATGTCACGCAGATCTGGGTAGTCGGAGAACGCCGGGCACGCCTGTTCACCATCGCCGCCGGCATCTGGGCAGACATGGTGATCTGCTTCCTCGCCACCGTGATCTGGTGGACTACGGCGCCGGGGATGTGGACACATGATTTCGCCTACAAGGTCATTATGGTTTCCGGCATAGGCGTGACCCTCGTCAACCTGAACCCGCTGATCAAGCTGGACGGGTATTACATGTTCTCCGAACTGGTGGGCGAGGGCGACCTCAAAGAGCGCTCCACGCTGTACGTTTCCGAGTGGGTAAAGCGCCATCTCTTCTTTCTGCCCGTGGAAGTGGAGTTCGTCCCCAGGCGTCGCCGCCTTCTTTACATCCTGTACGCGCTGTTCTCGGGGATTTACAGCTATGTGCTGATCGGCGCGGTCGTGATCTTCCTCTATCACGTTCTGCGCTCTTTCACGCCGGAGTATGCCTGGCTGCCCGCGCTGCTGGTCGCATTTCTCATCTTCCGCTCGCGAATTCGAAAGCTGGTGAGATTTATGAAAGACGTCTACCTGGACAAGAAAGACCGTGTGAGAGCCTGGTTCACACCAGCCAGGACCGTCGTCTGCTCTGTCGTGGCGCTTGCTGTTCTATTTGTGCCGGTGTGGCCGGACTTCGTCGAAGCCCGCTTCGTCCTCGAGCCTTCCCACCGCGCGGTTATTCGCGCTGAGGTGCCGGGTGTCGTCGTGCAGGTACTGGCCACAGAGAACCAGGCAGTCACATCCGGCGCGCCGCTGGTGAAGCTGCGCAATCTTCAACTGGAATCGGAAGCAGCCGCGGCGAATGCCGGCTTTCGGGAAGCCTCCGCGCGCGCCATCAGTGCCGACCTGCACTACACCGACGTAGGACGCGCCGAGCACGAGCGCGAAGAGTCAGCCGAACGCCAGCAAATCCTGTCCGGCCAATTGAAACACTTGGACTTGGTGAGCCCGATCGCGGGAGTGGTTCTGACTCCAAACCTAACCGACTTGCTGGGAAGCTTTGTGCCGGCAGGTACCGCGCTCGCCGAAGTTGCAGACCTGAATACGATGACTGCCCGCATTTACATTCCTGAATACGACATTCGGGATGTGCGCGTCGGGACCCAGGCCAGGCTACAGGTCGCTTCCGAGCTTCTACCCATCTCTGGTGCGCTGTCATCCATCGCGCCGCTCTCGGCTGAAATCGATCCCACCCTCGCCGAGAAAGAGCAGTTGAGCGGCATTGTGCCGCCGCCGTTCTACCTGGGATTTGTGCATCTGCAAAATGATGGGACCCTGCGCGATGGCATGACCGGCACCGCCAAACTGTTTGTGCGCCGGCGCAGCCTGGCAGACATGATGGCAAGATTTGGCCGCGATCTGGTGCTGCGGCGCCTCTGGTAAAGAACTCGCTTGCGAAACTAAAAAGGTCCCGGCTTTACGGGACCTTTACGAAGTGGGATAGGGACACCCTGCTCAGCTACACCTACTTACAACGCGCGCACGGCGGGCTTGATCGCGGCGCGCACGGCCGGCTTGATCGCGGCACGTACGGCCGGCTTGATCGCGGCGCGGACGGCCGGCTTGATGGCAGCGCGCACGGCCGGCTTGATGGCGGCACGTACGGCGGGCTTGATCGCGGCACGTACGGCCGGCTTGATCGCGGCACGTACGGCCGGCTTAATCGCGGCGCGGACGGCCGGCTTTACCGACGGAGACGTGGTTGGGGTGGCCAGGATAGCTTTCTGAGCGGCTGTTCGCTGAGTGATGAGCGACTTCTTCTGCACTGACATGCAATCTCCTTTTTCGCTGCTTTCTCTCGCTGCGGGTTACAAACCGCTCGAGGCGACAGGCTAGTATCTTGCAAAGCAAATACCAAACTGCCGGACAGTAGTAAGCCAAGGGATCGCGTCTGTTTTCAACGACTTGCAATGCAGATCTATCTCCCACCGTCCAAAAGAGATTAAAAATCAATCTCAGCAGTATTAAAAACTCATCTCGCCGGCTCAGGAGTCAAATTTTTATGTCCTGGCGATCTGATACTTGCGGCAAAGATAGTGCATTCTCTGCTTGTCGATATGCAGCAAGCGGGCTGCTTCCACCTTATTCCCCTCGCTCCGGCGCAGCGCGGCCTGCAGATACGCGACCTCGATTCTCGCGATTTCCTCATCGAATTCGACCCCTTGCTCGGGTATGAGCAGGGAATCCTGTGAGGTGGTGCTCTGGTACAGGATCCGCTGTGGCAGATGGTGCATCTTGATCAGCGGCCCATCCACCATCAGCACCAATCGCTGCACCAGATTCTCCAGCTCGCGCACATTGCCCGGCCAGGGATCTTCCTCCAGCACCTGCATAACTTCCGGCTCCACGCGCTTCAGCGGCATTCCGTTCTCCGCGCAGTAGATGCGCAGAAAATGCTCGATCAGCAACGGCACATCTCCCGACCTATCGCGCAAGGGAGGCAGCAAGATCGGCACCACGTTGATTCGATAGTACAAATCCTCGCGAAAGCGCCCGACTTGCACCATGGCCTCCAGATCTTCATGGGTGGCCGTGATCAGGCGGAAGTCGATTTTCCTGGCGGTATGCCCGCCAATGCGAGTCACCACGCGATCCTCCAGCACACGCAACAGCTTCGTCTGCAGCGCCAGGCCCAGCGTGGCGATCTCATCGAGAAACAAAGTGCCGGTGTGGGCCAACTCGATGTGGCCGGCGCGGGCTGCCTTGGCGTCCGTGAAAGCTCCTTTTTCGTGTCCGAACAGCTCCGCTTCAATCAGATTTTCCGGCAAGGCAGCGCAATTGATGCTGACGAAAGGCTTCTCGGATCGCGCACCCAGAGTCACGATGGCGCGGGCGACCAGTTCCTTGCCCGATCCGCTCTCACCTCGGATCATCACAGTACTGCTGCTGTCAGCCACCCGCTGAATGGCCTCATAAACCAATCGCATCGGTTCGCTGGCGCCGATCAACTCACCATACGATTGTTGCTCCGCCTTGGCGTTGAGCCGGTCACGGTACTCGATCTCCGCCCAGCGCTTTTCCAGCGCCCGCCCCAGCACGATCCTGACTTCTTCGAAGTTGATCGGGGCAATGAAATATTCATCGATCGTGGCATCCATTGCCTTGTGGCGAAGGCCTTTGCTGTGCGAGCGGGTCAGCGCCGCCAGCAGCAGATCGGGCAGCTGCGACCGCAATTCGGTGCTAGCCGCCAAGCCCTCGTCGGGGCGTTCCCCAACTACATCGATGTCGACGATCACCGCGTGGGGCGGATGCTTTCTCACCCGCGCGAGCAACTCATCCCAGGTTTGCAACACAGACAAGTCGTATTCGGCGGACAGGCAAGCCTCCGCCTCAGGCCGGATGGACTCGTCGCTGGTCACAATGACGATGCTGAACGGAGAGGACCGATGCTCGCTGTTGTTGCCCGGCATGGAGTGCTCCCGACCAGTTCCGCAACCGAGCTGCGTTAACCCGCCCGGCGAATGGCCGTTGCTTGAATGTTGGAAATCACAGGCATTATGCCATCGTTTTTTCAAGTCGGGGAGTTGAATTTTTCATCTCCAGCGCGATTCTGTGCTGGCACAAGAAGGCTGCAACCCGTACCACGTCCCGGCCCTGGCCCCCCGCCACAAAATGCGCTTGCAAAGCAGCCGTCTTCGTCATAGCGTAACGGCGTCGGCCAAAGGCACTGTGGAACCGGCCCCAGGAGGGTGGGTTGGACATTAATGTTCGTAAGCGATCGCAGGTGCAGGTGGTCCAATTGAAGGGGCAACTCCGGCTGGGCGATGCTGTCGACGAGCTGCAGCGCACCATCGATGAGTCGATGGCGGAAGGTGACGCGCGCTTCGTCGTCAACTTGGCGGAGGTGCCGATGATCGATTCCAGCGGTATCGGCGTCCTGGTGCGTTTTCTTACCTCCGCCAAGAAGCGGGGAGGAAGCGTCAAGCTGGTGAATCCGTCCAGCTTCGCGCAAAAAACCTTGCGCCTGGTGGGTGTTCTCAACTTGTTTGAAGTTTATGAAGACGACGATCAGGCAGTTGCGTCGTTCAATTGATCTCCGGAGCGCCACGAACCGGGAAAAGATCCCATGAGGCTTCATGTCTTTTGAGGCGGGTGCGGCCGACCAGCCTGGTCAAGTAACCAACACATTCGAGCTTCGTCTGCGCGGCGACGTCCATGCCATTTCCGCAGCGGCCGATAGCATCTCCGCCAAGCTGGAGCAGTTGCAGGTTCCCGAAGAGAAGCGAATGGAGATTCTGCTCGCGGTGCAGGAGGCGTTTGCTAATGCGGTAGTTCACGGCTGCGACAATGACCCCTCCAAAGAGGTTCGATGCTGCCTGGAACAGTATGCCAACGGTCGCATCTTGATTGTAGTCAGCGACCCAGGACCCGGTTATTCCCCGCAACAACTTCCCGACCCTATGCAGGCCGATCATATCTACCAGGACCACGGCCGCGGAATATTCATAATTCGTCAGTTGATGGATGACGTCTCGTTCGAGAACAACGGAAGCGAAATCAGGATGTGGAAGTATTGAGCCGCTCTTGCACTTATGGCCACTCCGATTGTAGATGAGGCAACGTCCGACAGAGACCGCTTAATCATAAGAGCTAGGCGGGCAAACCTATGCGATTCTGCCGGGTTCTTTGCGCGTGCGGTTTCTGCGCGATCCTGATCTTTACACCTTCGCTAGCGAAGGCACAGCAGGAGCCTCGAGAACTTGTCTCCCAGATGGTCAGCAACGAAATGCGTGCTAACCAGCATGTCCACTATTGGATGTATCAAGAGAGGATGCGAAAGAGTGGCCAACTTCAGGTTAATGAGGTTATTGAGACACCCGAGTGTTGGCTCCAGTGGCCCGTTTCGTACAACGGAAATCCGCCGACTCCGGAGCAGGAGCAGAAAGCCCGCGCAGCGCTGAATCGCCTGGTAAATGATGGCGGTGCCCGTCGACAGAACCGAACAGCAATCGATCAGGACAGCAAGAAATCAGATACCCTCTTGAAGCTCTTGCCGGATGCATTCCTTTTCACGAATCAGGGACAGCAAGACGGAAACATCCGGCTCGAGTTCCGTCCAAACCCGGCGTTTCATCCACCCAGTCGCGAGGCAAAGGTCTTTCACAACATGCAAGGCACAATCACCATCAACGCCAAGGAGATTCGCTTGGTGGGCATCAGTGGCAAGCTTATGTCCGACGTCACCTTCGGTGGGGGATTTCTTGGCAGGCTGCACAAAGGCGGCACCTTTCTTGTTGAGCAAAAGGAAGTCGCACCGGGCGACTGGGAAGTGTCGTTACTGGACGTACACATTATGGGCAAGGCGCTCTTCTTCAAAACCATCAGCGAACAGCAGCACCAGGAGAATACCGACTTCCGGCCCGTACCGTCCGGTCTGAGCCTCGCACAAGCCGCAGCTTTGGTTGAGAAGGGGTCGAATGCGTCAGCTTCAATCAGCGACCTGCATCTTCTCAACAGCAATGACAATCACAGCGAGGCTGGTTTCGTACCTATTGATCGCGCAAGGCTGACATGGGATCCATGGTTGCCGCTCGCCTGGCGGGTAGCAGGCTTGCCAGAATTCCAACGACAGCAAGCGTGATCGATCCCAGCGCCAGCGTCAAGGGATCATGAGAGGTAAGCCCGTAGAGCAGGGTGCTGGCGACCTTTCCTGCCACGAGAGTCAGCACCAATCCGATAATCAGGCCGATGGATAATAGCTTGATCGCTTCGCTCACGATCATCTTCAGAATGCGGCTGGGCATCGCGCCCAGCGCCATCCGGATACCGATCTCATTGCTTCGCTGCGTCACCATGTAAGCGATCACGCCATAAAGACCAATCGTCGCCAGCACGATCGCCAAAACGCCAAAGAACCCACTCAACGTGGCGAGCAGCCGCTCGCGCAGCAAGCCTTGCCGCACCGTCTCATCGAACACTCGGAATTCGATGGACATGTCCGGACTGACTTCGGCCGTGGTGCGCCGCAGGGACGTCAGCAGCGAGTCCAGGGCAAGATCCGAACGGATCACGATGGACGTGTCGGAACTCGCCTTCAGATCCTGGGCCGCTGCGTAATACGCGATCGGGTCGAAATCCTCGCGCAGGTCGAAGTACTTGCTGTTCCCCACCAATCCCACAATCTGGTACTCGGGCTGCGGTTGTCCGCGATTGACATCGATCTTGAAGGTTCTGCCGATTGGGTTTTGCCCGTTGAAGAACTTCCGCGCAAATTCCTGACTGACAATGGCGACGAACGGAGCGCTGCGTGAATCGCTTGCATTGAAGTCGCGCCCCGCAAGTTCCGGCGTGCCCATGGTCTGGAAATAGCCGGGGCTGACGTTCGCCATATCCACGCTGACATCGGAGGCTTTCCCGTCAATCACGATCCGATCGTTCCACCAGTTTCCGCCGAGTGGCAAAGCCGACGTCTCGGCCGCCGAAGTTACACCCGGGATCGTTTTGACGCGGTCGAGCAACAACTGCGCGAAGGCCGTTCGCCGTTCCGGAGGCAGCGCCAGGCGGGCGAAGTCCGCATCCATAACCAGCAGGCCTTCCCGCTGGAAACCGGCGTCCAGCGTAAGAAGCTTACGGAGAGTGCCGGCAAACAGCAAAGCGCTGACCACGAGCACGATCGACAGCGCAACTTGTGACACTACCAGCACGCGGCGAAGGCTGAAGCGATTGCGGCCGGCGGTGAGGCCCCTTCCCGCAAGACTGAGGATGCGCGCGGGATCCGCCTTGGTGGCCTTGAGCGCAGGAGCAAGCCCGAAGAACACGCACGTCAGCATGGCTAGAGCGGCGGTGAAGCTCAACACGCGCCAGTCGGTGGCCAGCGAAAGGAAGATCCGGCTGTTGTCTTCGCTGCTGAGGTAATGCACAAGGAACCGCGTCAGGAATTGCGCCAGCACGCCGCCCAGGATGGCGCCGCCGAATGCAAGCCACAAGCTCTCGGTCAGCAGTTGCCGGATGAGGCGTCCGCGAGCCGCTCCCAGCGCCAGGCGCACGGCAATCTCACGCTCTCGCGCGCTGGCTCGGGCCAACATCAGATTCGCGAGGTTGGCGCACGCGATCAGCAGCACCAGAGCGGCGATCGCCAGCAGCAGCCACAGCGGCGTTTCATAATCTCGGCGGATATTGGAGAAGCCATTGGCAGCAGAAAAAGCACCCAATCGCAAAGCCAGATATTTCCTCGTGCCCTCCGCCTGGTACATCGGCGGCAGCGTCTCCTGCATGATGGCCGGCGAGATCGCCTCCAGTTGAGCGCTGGCCTTCTCCAACGACCAGCCCGGCTTCAAGCGGCCAAGAATAGCCAGCCACCAGGCATCGCGCCGGTTGTAGCTGCTGTGCTCGCCCATGATCACTGGCTCCGAGCAGAGCGGCACCGCCACATCAAAGCTGTGCCCGACATCAACGCCGTAAAAACTGGCGGGCGTAATTCCGAGGATCGGGAACGGATGACCCTCCAGCGTTATGGCTTTGTTGAGGACATTGGGATCGCCGCCGAACTCCCGCTGCCAGAAGGGATAGCTGAGAACCGCGCCAGGCGCGCCGCATCCGGGATGATCGTCGGATTCATGGAGAACGCGGCCGAGCAGCGGTTGGACCTGCAAGACATCGAAGAAGCTGCCGCTTACCCACAGACCGTCGGCCGGGCGCGCCTCGCCCCCAGTCGCGAGATTAAACGTCTCCGAACCCCAGGCCAGCATGCCGCTGAAGCCTTGTTGTTGGGCGCGTACTTGCTCCCACTGCGGATTCGTGGAGTACGCGAACCGCCCTGTGATGTGGCCCGACCTCCACGGTTTCAGCGGGCGCACCACCGCGAGTTCCTGCGGGTTCGGCACCGGCAGGACGCGCATGCGCACCGCGTCCAGCAACTGGAAGATTGCCGTATTGGCGCCGATTCCCAGTGCGAGTGAAACGATACAGACGGCGGTAAAGCCGGGGCTGAAGCGCAGTGTGCGCAATGCGTAACGCAGATCCTGCCGAAGCGACGACCAGAATTGACCGGACGAGGTTGCGCCGAGCGCCACCGGCTCGGACCAACTGGCCCCGGTGCGGCGGAGTTCAGCCGTGAGATCGCGCTGATCCAGATCAGCAGTGACGGCAGAGAGCGCTTCTGCCTCCGTCGCTCCGCCAGAAAGCAAGGAATCATATCGGTCGCCGACGTGTTGCGCGAGTTCCTCCACAACCTCGGCTTCCCTGTCGGGCGCAAAGCCGCTGTTGCGCAAACGTTCGCGAATCAGGCGGCGAAAATCAGGCATGTCGTAAACCCGTGATGCGCTGCATTGCAGCTACGAATTCGAGCCACGTGCTGCGCTGCTCTTTGAGCATGCGACGGCCGGCCGCGGTGAGCCGGTAATACCGCCGGCGCCGCTGCCCAGGCTTTTCCACCCACGTTCCCTGGATCCAGCCTCGCTTCTCTAACCGATAGAGCAGCGGATAAAGCGACGCGATATTAAAGCGAAGCGAGCCTTCGGAGCGCGTCTCGATGACCTGGCTGATTTCGTACCCGTGGCGCGGACGCCCTTCCAGCAGGGACAGGATAAGCAATTCGGCGCTGCCTTTCTTGAGCTCTCTATCCAGGATGACAGATGTCTGTGGCATATATGGCATAGACATATATATCTGTCGGGTGCCAATTGTCAAATTGCATGGGCCGTGGGCGCGGTCAGCAGGGGCCAAATGCAGGTAAATCGGTTTGTGCGGAAGCGCCGAACCCCGCCATGGATTTATAGTCTATGGGCGCGGGGAATTCGCCATCTTAACGTGTGGGGTTCATCAGAATGCACAAGTTGTGGCGGCAAGAAATTGCAACGTTCTTGACGATGTGCGCAGTCATTGCTGTTCTCGTGAGCTGGCAGTCGTCCCCGGCATTTGCGCAGGGGCGACAGACCGATGACTCCTTGCGGGCGCAGCGGGAGGCAACGGAAAAAGAACTGGAGTCGATCGCCATTATCGATCGCAAAGTCATGGTGCCCATGCGCGACGGCAAGCGCATGCAGGCCGACATCTACCGTCCCAAGGACGAGTCGAAGAAATACCCGATCATCTTCACGCGCACGCCCTACAACTTCAATTATTGGGACGTCGATCTTGGCGCGCCGCGCGACATGAAGTCCGTGATCGACGATATCAAGCATGGCTACGCCGCCGTGGAGATGAACGAGCGCGGCCGCTACTTCTCGGAAGGCGACTACGACATCCTCGGTCCGCCGCTGACCGACGCAGATGACGAACTGGACTGGATGTCGTCGCAGCCATGGTCGAACGGCAAGGTCGGCCTGATCGGATGTTCTTCCACAGCGGAATGGCAACTGGCTGTGGCCGCGCGCGGCAATAAAGCGCTGGCTACATTCATTCCGGCAGGATTCGGCGCCGGGGTGGGGCGCGTCGCTCCGTATTACGAGCAGGGCAACTGGTTTCGCGGCGGCGCGGTGCAGATGCTGTTCATGATGTGGTTACGCGATGCCGGATTTCAGACCGGCGTGCGGCCTATGTTTCCTGCGGGAACATCGCAGCAGCAGCTGGTGATCGCGGCGAAGTCGTATGATCTGCATCCTCACGAATCGCCGGTGGATTGGTCGAAGGCGGCGTGGTATCTGCCCGAGAAAGACATCCTGAAGTCGGTCGGCGCGGGCAGTGGCATCTTTGCCGATGTGACGCCGGGCGTGACTCACGGCAACATGATCGCGCGCACGCCCAACGATCCAGCCTGGTACAAGGGCGGATTATGGAACGACAGCATGACCATCAACATCCCCGGACTGTGGATGATGAGCTGGTATGACGTCAGCGTGGGGCCGAATCTGGCGGCGTACAACTTCGTTCGCAAAACGGCGAAGCCGGAGATTGCCAACGAGCAGTATGCGATCATCGCACCGGTCTCGCACTGCGCCTACAAGCGCGCCACCGAGAACACGATCGTCGGCGAGCGCAGCATGGGCGATGCTCGCCTCGACTATGACGCCCTGACCTACGGCTGGTTCGATTACTTCCTGAAGGGCGAGCAGAACGGCATTCTCCAGAAGACGCCGAAGGTTCGCTACTTCACGATGGGAAGCAATAAGTGGCAGACGTCGGACACGTGGCCGCCGGCGGGCGCGAAACCGGTGACGTATTACTTCATCAGTGGCGGCAATGCGAACACGATGTACGGCGACGGCGCATTAACGAGTGAGCCAGCTACTAAAGATCAGTCTGACAAGTTTGTCTACGATCCCATGAATCCGGTGACCACCAATGGCGGCGGGTTCTGCTGCATGGGCTCCTACAAGCCGGGTGCGATTGACCAGCGGCAGATGGAGACGCGCAATGACATTCTCGTCTACAGCACAGAACCGCTGAAACAAGGCATGGAGGTGAGCGGTCCTATCGATGTCACGTTGTATGTCTCAAGCGACGCCAAGGACACCGATTTCACGGTCAAGGTGATCGACGTGCTGCCCGACGGGACCGCTTACAACATTGCTGACAACATCCAGCGCGTGCGCTATCGCGAAGGCTACGACAAGCCGCCGGTGTGGATGGAAAAAGGGCAGGTGTACAAGGTAACGCTGCAGCCGATGCAGATCAGCAACTACTTTGCGCCGGGGCATAGGCTACGGGTGGAAGTCAGCAGCAGCAACTTCCCGCGCTTCGATCGCAACCTGAACACCGGTGGCAACAACTACGACGAGTCGACAGGCGTGATCGCACACAACGAAGTCCACCACTCGCAGGAGCACCCAAGCAGCATTACCCTGAGCGTGGTCAGCCATTAGGCTTCAGCATTTATCCGGGTCGATAGTGTTACGATTTTCGTGTGGGGGATGTTTTTTCATTCTATGTCTAAGGTGAAGGAAGGCCGTTTGACCCAGCCGCTGGTGCGCGAGAACGGCTCGCATCGTCCAGCGACCTGGAACGAAGCGATGGAGCGGGTTGCCGCGGCGTTCCGCCAGTCGATTGCGAAGAACGACCCGCGCAACTTCGGCATGTTCAGTTGCTCCAAGGCCACCAACGAACTGAACTACGTGGCGCAAAAGTTCGCCCGCAGCGTAATGGGCACGAACAACATTGACAGCTGCAACCGGACTTGACACGCGCCTAGCGTCGCCGGTCTGGCGGCAGTGTTCGGAGCGGGCGGCGGGACGAGTTCCTATCGCGAAATCGAAGATACCAACATGATCCTGCTATGGGGATCGAATGCCCGGGAAACGCATCCGATTTTTTTCCATCATGTGCTGCGAGGATTGCGGAACGGGGCCGAACTCTATGTAGTGGACCCGCGGCGCACAAGTTCCGCGCACTGGGCGCACCTGTGGCTGGGGATTGACGTGGGTTCGGACATTTCGCTGGCCAATGCCATGGGTCGCGAAATTATAGCCGCCGGCCTGGCCAACGAGAAATTCATCCAGCACGCCACCAGCGGATTTGAAGCCTACAAAACGCACGTCGAGAAGTACACGCTGGAACGAGCCGAGCGTGAGACCGGCGTGCCCGCGGAGTCCATCCGCAAGATGGCCCACGCTTACGCAACCGCATCGCGCGCCGAGTTGTGCTGGACCCTGGGTATCACCGAGCATCACAACGCGATGGACAACGTGGTAGCCCTCATCAACCTGGCGCTACTCACCGGACATGTGGGGCGCTACGGCAGCGGAGTCAATCCTCTGCGCGGGCAGAACAACGTGCAGGGCGGCGGCGACATGGGCGCGATTCCGGCCCACCTCCCCGGCTTCCAGCATGTTGAGAACGATGAATTGCGCGCCAAGTTCGACAAAGCCTGGGGTGTGACGACACCGCCGAAGCACGGCTGGCACCTGAGCCACATGTTTGATGCGATGGAGCGCGGCGAGCTCACGGTGCTTTATGTGCTCGGCGAGAATCCCGCCGACTCGGAAGCCGATCGGCACCGTGCCTTGAAGCGGCTCAGCGGCTTGGAATTCCTGCTCGTGCAGGACCTCTTCTATACCAGAACTGCCGAGCTCGCCGACGTCGTTCTGCCCGCCGCGAACGGCGCACTGGAAACGGAAGGGACTGTGACTTCCAGCGAACGCCGCGTGCAACGCGTTCGTCCTACCGTGCCGCCGCCTGACGGAGCCCGCGACGATCTGCAGATCCTTTTTGATTTGGCGCGCCTCCTTGGTCACGACTGGGGTGAGCCCGATGCTGAAAGCATCTGGAACGAACTGCGCTCCTTGAGCCCTATGCACGCGGGTATGAGCTACCGTCGTCTGGAAGAGATGGGTGGCATTCAATGGCCATGTTATGACGACTCGCACCCTGGCGAGATGTTTCTTCATGGGAGGCTGTGGAGTGATCCGTTGATTGGCCCGCGGGCGCCGTTTCACGTGGTGGAATTTGAGCCGCCGGTTGATCAGCTGGACGAGGAATATCCCATTCGCCTGACGACCGGCCGCCGACTCGACGACTACAATACCGGCGTTCAAACCAGACGCTACTCGTCGCCGCTGCGGCGTGAGGAAGGGCTGCAGCTTTCGCCCGAAGACGGTGAGCACTACAAGTTACGGGAAGGTGAAAATGTCCGCGTGTCTTCGCGCCGCGGCTCGCTCGTCGCACCGGTGCGCTTCGATTCGGGGTTGCGTCCTGGGCTCGCGTTTCTCTCCGTTCATGCGCATGATCGGGTAGCAACCAACGAACTGACCATTGACGCGGTTGACCCAAAGTCGGGGACCTCGGAGTTTAAGGCAACCGCCGTGCGGATTGAAAAAGCATGAAAGGACTTCATTGGATCTCCATTTAACCGGCGCGCAAGCTACCGCTGCGGAGCGTGCTGCAGTCGATTCAGAATTGGGCGTACCACAATCAGACCAGCAAGACTGCCGGCAGCACACGCGCGTCACTTGCGAAGCCGGTGTCCACGGCGGTCGGCATCTTCTTTTGCCGGCGTTGCACGCGATTCAGAAGCGCATTGGTTGGATCAGTCCCGGCGCCCTCAATTACCTCGCCTCGCTTTTAGACGTTGCGCCGGCAGAAGTCTATGGCGTGGCGTCCTTCTATGGCATGTTTTCGCTCGCCCCACGCCCGCAAGTCGTGGCTCACGTTTGCGATGACATCGCATGTCTGACTCGCGGCGCGGACAAGCTCTGCGCCGAACTGGAAAGCAGGCTCGGTGCGGCTGGTTCGCATTGCGCCGGGGGACGGGCGATCTGGCTGCGCAGCCAGTGTCTGGGCCTGTGCGAGCGCGCTCCGGCTGTCCTCGTCACCTCGGCTGGAGAACAGCACAGGGAACGAGTGCGGGCCCCGGCATCGGCCGAAGCCGTGCAGGCGCTGCTAGACGATGCTGTGCAGCAGCGACTGCCCGACGAACCGGATGTGTTGGACGTGCAGGTCAGCATGCCCCAACGAGCTCAGTCCAGCCAGTCGTTTCCTGTGCGACTTCTTCATCGCGTCGGACTGAGCGGCGCGCCAACCCTGGAGGCTTATCAGAGACTCGGCGGGTACAGGGGTTTGCGCAAAGCCCTTGAACTAGGCCCTGTGGAAACGCTGCGTGAGTTGTCTGCTTCGAAGCTGCTGGGCCGCGGCGGCGCAGCCTTCCCGGCTGCGACGAAATGGGAAGCGCTTTTTCTTCAGAGACCCAGGCTACAACAGGAACCGGGTCGCCGGCATTACGTAATCTGCAATGCCGATGAGTCCGAGCCGGGGACATTCAAAGACCGCATTCTCATGGAAGGCGATCCCTTCGCTGTACTGGAAGGCCTCACGATTGGCGGGTTTGTCACCGGCGCTCGCCAAGGCTACATCTACTTGCGTGGCGAATATCCACTGGCTGCTCAACGGATGCAACAGGCAATGGAATCGGCCACCGCAAACGGATTCCTCGGCGACAACATTCTCGGCTGCGGCCTGCAGTTCACGGTTGAACTCCGCCGGGGCGCCGGCGCCTACATTTGTGGAGAAGAGACCGCACTGTTTAACTCGATCGAAGGCTATCGCGGCGAGCCCCGCAACAAACCACCCTACCCCACGCAGTCCGGCCTCTTCCGCCAACCGACTGCGGTGAACAACGTCGAGACACTGGTCAACATTCCCGGCATCATCCTTGACGGCGGCATAGCTTATGCGACGATCGGCACCAATAACTCAACTGGAACACGGCTTTTTTGCCTTTCCGGAAATGTGGCTTGCCCAGGCCTCTATGAAGTCGCGATGGGAGCGACGTTGCGTCAGCTTATTGATCTAGCCGGCGGTGTGGCCGGCGGAAGAAAATTACAAGCAGTTCTTCTGGGCGGCGCCGCCGGAACCTTTGTCGAGCCTCACGAGCTCGATCATCCTCTCACCTTTGAAAATGCGCGCGCGATTGGCGCCAGCCTTGGCTCCGGAGTGGTCATGCTGTTTGACGACACGGTCGATCTTCGCCAGATCGTGTTGCGCATCGCCAGCTTCTTTCGGCACGAAACCTGCGGTCAGTGCGTTCCCTGTCGCGTAGGCGTAGTCCGCCAACAGGAAGCGCTGCAACGCCTGATCGGCGGCAAGCCGCTCAGCTCAATGGCGCAGGAGATCACGATGTTGCGGGAGATATCGCAGGCCATGCGTGACGCCTCGATCTGCGGCTTGGGGCAGACGGCCTCCAGCGCACTGGAGTCCGCGATGCGGCGATGGAGTCTGTTCGCATGAGTTCATCGTCTAAAGAAGTCTTGCAAGCGCGTGACGCACCGGTGGCGACGATTCCTGTGCCGCGCGGTCCGGTGCCGCAGGCGCCGTTGCAGCCTGAATCTCGCTCCATCGAAATTAAGATCGATGGCCAGGCCGTTTCCGTCGCGGAGGGTTCTACCATTCTGGACGCCGCCCGAAAACTGGGCATTGACACGCCTACGCTCTGCTTCCTGGAGGGCCTCACCCCGGTAAACGCGTGCCGCGTGTGTGTGGTGGAGTTGGAAGGATCGCGCGCGCTCGTGCCCGCCTGCTCCCGCAAGGTCGAACCCAGCATGTCCGTCCGCACTGATTCAGAGCGCGTGCGCTTGAGCCGGCGCCTGGTGCTGGAGTTTCTGGGTTCGTCGGTGGATCTTTCCACCGCACCGGCGGCGCAGGCGTATATGGAGCGCTACGACGCTGATCCTGAGCGCTTCGGTCCGACCCGAGCCACGGTCGCACAGCCGGCAAAAATCGATAACGAACTCTACGTTCGCGACTACTCCAAGTGTGTTCTGTGCTACAAGTGCGTGGAAGCCTGCGGCGTGGATGCGCAAAATACTTTTGCGATTGCCGTGGCCGGCCGCGGCTTCTCCGCCCGCATTGCCACGGAATTTGACGTGCCTCTACCCGACTCGGCCTGTGTCTATTGCGGTAACTGTATCGGCGTCTGCCCTACAGGTGCTCTGATGTTCAAGAGCGAATACGACATGCGACAGGCCGGCTCGTGGGACGAAAGCCGCCAGACGAAGACCGACACCATCTGCCCCTACTGCGGCGTAGGCTGCGACCTTACCGTACACCAGCAGGATGGCCAGATCGTTCGCGTGACTTCGCCGCTCGACCACAGCGTGACGCGCGGCAATCTTTGTATCAAAGGGCGCTTTGGCTGGCAGTTTGTACAGATTGAACCAAACGGCAAGTAATCCTCAGGCGGTCGTTCGTTGGCCGTTCATCCCATCGGCAATCAAGTCAGGGGCTCAGCCTTAATGCCCATCCCAAGCACGAACAGGTTCCCAATGGCGCTTCCGCTTTGGTTCACTACCACCGCAGGAAGGGATTGGTTGCTCCCTGAGTTGCTGGTGATCAGGTGTTCGACCAGAGGGTTGGTGTTTCCGGCGTTATCGGGAGTAAGGCCTGGGCCCGGAGCTAGATTGTTCGCTCCGGACGGAAAGCTGCCACTGGCCTCCGCGGCAATGCCAAAGGCATACAGCGCGTCGCCGGCGCTCAGGCCGACCGAACCTGTGCTGGTCGAAGAATTGTTGGCGACCGCTGAAGCTTGAGTCGTCAGCGGACTGTAGGTGGGGTTGCTGATATCCACCGTGTTATAGGCTGAGAGGCAGATGCTCCAGGGCACAACCGAGTTTAGCTGCACTTGCACTGTGAACTGGGTAGCACCGGCGGCGTTCATTGCCGTGAAGACTTGGATATCCGATATTGTCTGGGGCGGTGCCGTCGTTGTCAGTTGCCAGTCGTAGGGCCCAGCAGCGGTCGTCAAATTCGGCGTGAACGTCGGCGCATTTCCCTTCCACTGAAGCGTGATCACGATCAGCTCGCCCCCGTGCAGATCGCTCAATCCCGCATTGAAGGTAGTTGTATCCGCGCCATTATTTGGAGTAGCAGGCTCAACGAAGACTGCGGTATTCACGTAACCGACCTGGTTGGCTTCCCCGGGCGTCGTTTGACTTAACCCAAATACTTGATCGCAGCCCACAAAGCCCAACAGTGCAATTACAGCTAACAGCAGAATCGGCGTGAGGATTACAAACCAATCGATCATTCGAGTTTCTCCCAATCCGACAGCTGCGACTACCCTGCAGACTTCAGTCCCATCGCGAAGATGAATCCCTTGGCGGCGGGATCGGGGTTGGCGTTTGTCACCTGAGCGACAACCGGATTGCTGCCGGTTCCGTCTTCCACCAGGGGATTCGTGATCGCCGGAAATTCCGCAGTGAAGCCCGGGCCCGCGGTCAACGGATTATTGCCCGGGAAGGTGCCGTCGCTGTCCGCGGCGAACCCGACCGCGTAGACCAGGTCGCCGGCCCCAATGTTCAGCGGCGGCGTCTGCGGATTGTTCCCTACGTAATTCAGCTTGCTGGTCAGCGGGCTGTATAACGGCGCTGTCGGGTCCACACCTGCGTACGCCGAAACGCATAGGTTCCAGGTCACGTTCGAATCGCGTGGAAGCGATGCGGTAACCGTGAGCTGGCTATTGCCCGCCGGATTGAAGGCCGAGAATATCTGGACCGACATGTTGTTCCATATAAACGGGCCGCCGCCATTCACCGGCGAGAAGGACGCGCCGGTGAGCCCCGGCATCTCGGGGCCGGAGACGGCTGAACTCCACTGCACCGCAGCTACGATAAGCTCGCCACCCTCGAGGGTGAGCGGGGCGGAGGTCACGCTTTTCGTATTGGCGGGCGCCGACGTGACGACCGTCTGCACGTGCATGAGGGTGGACGGTGACAACGTGACGTCCTGGTAGCAGCCCACAAAGCCAAGCAGCGCCACGATTGCCAACAGCAGCACCGGTGCCAGGATCAGAAACGGATCAAGCATCATTCCCCTCCCTGATTGACGATCGTCGCCCACAGCCAGAGTTCAGCCGTTACATCATCGGCTGCGTCGGAAGAGCCCCGGATTATGACGAAGGCGCCACCTTGATTCCCATCGCAAAGATGAACCCCTTGGCATTGGGATCTGGGTTTGCATTAGTCACCTGCGCAGCGATTGGTTCGAAGCCCGATATCTGTTCGACCAGAGGATTTGTAACTGCCAGGAATGCGGCCGTGAAACCGGTGGCTGGGCTCAGAACGTTGTTAGCGCCGGGAAACGTGCCGTTGCTGTCTGCCGCAAAGCCAACCGCGTAAAGCACGTCGCCTCCCGACCCGCCGAGGTTAATCGGAGCCGTCTGGGGGCTTGAACCCACATAATTAAGCGGGCTGGTCAGCGGGCTGTAAGTTGGCGTGTTCGGGTCCACATTGCCATAAGCGGACAGGCAGAGGTTCCAGGTTACGGTGGAATTTTGAACAAGCTTAACCGTCACCGTAAGCTGCGCATTCCCCACTGGATTGAACGCCGAGAATACCTGGATGTTCATGCCTTGCCAGTTATATGCGTCGGCAACGGGGGCGAAAATATTGGGGGTAAATGCCGGCATTTGCGGGCCTGCAACTGAGATCTTCCATTGGACGGTGACTACAATCAGCTCGCCCCCTTGCAAGCCATTCAGGGTAGCACTCAGTTCATTTGTGCCGGCCGGCCCTACCTGCACCACGGTTTCGGAGGGACCGATGCCGGGAAGCTGGGTGATTGGGTTGACGTCAAACAGTTTGTCGCAGCCGACAAAGCCCAGCAGCGCCACGATTGCCAACAGCAGCAGCGGGGTGAGGATTAGAAACGGATCGAGCATCGATTCTCCTCGTTCCTTCGGCCGTCACTTCGCCGTCTGTCGCGCCGATGCCTGTGCGGCTTCGGCGTAGCCAACCTGAATACCAGCGATGATTCCCGACGCGTCGATGGAGACAATCGTCGGCCAGGCACTCACTCCGTATGCGGTGGCGATCTTGCGGCCGGGATCCGCGACCGCAATGGCCGAGATCTTCTTCTCCGCCAGAACTCGATGCGCGTGCTCGGCGGACTCGCCGTCGTTGATCGCCAGCACCAGCGGAGGCGGAGCGCCGTTCTTGGCCTGCAGCACTGCCACGATGGCGTGCAGGCTTGGCGCAGAACTGCTGCGCCAGAAGACCAGCGCAACCCTGCGTCCCTTCAGCTTGGACAGCGTCAGCTCGTGGCCGGCCGAATACTGGAAGAGGAAGTTAGGCGCCGGCTGGCTGAGCCGAACGTTCGGACGCAACAGCTTCGGCGGACTAACAAACGTCGGAGCCAGCAGCTTCGTCAATGCAGCCGCGAGGGCTTTGTGTTCGATTGCGCCTTCATGACGCCACACGACTTTGCCGGTGGGGTCGACAATGACCGTGAGCGGGCGCGCCGCTTTGCCCAAGCCAAACGCGCGCTCCCAGGCAGCGTCGTTATCGGCGTAGATGATTCCGGGCGTGTAGGGCAGCTTCTCCAGGTGGCCGTGCGGCACAACAGCCATGACTGCGGTGGGCGCGTCGGTGCGCTTGGTGTGGCTGAGAGCTTCGGTCAGCGTCGCCAAGCTAGCTGCCGATTTCGCGTCGGCAAAATGAACCAGCAGATTGGGGGCGGCGCGTCCGGCTGCCTGTGGAGCGGCGTGCCCGGTGACGACAATCTGGCCGCTCGCCCCCTGCCGCGCCAGTGCAATGGTCGGCATGGTGGCAACCTCGCCCAGATTGACTCCTGGCAGCGGCAGCTGACGGTAGCCGCAACTGGTCGCGCTCACGGCGATCGCCGGCCCTTTGCCCGACATGGAAATGCGGGTGCCCTGCACCGTAAGACACAATGGCGTGTACGGCGGAAGCGACGCGCCGCCCGCAGAAGCACCGCCAGCGGAGACATCGTCGGCTGCAATCACATTGGTGGAGTGCAGCAGCACAAACTTGTTCGGATCCACGCCGAAGGGATAAAGCTGGTTGTTGTAACTGACGCTCCACACGAATTGCGTGATGGTGCCGCCGGGAATCCACGAGTTCAGCGCCGAATAGTCGGGGCCGCTCGGCGGAGTGATGCCGCCGACGATGACGCCGCCCGGGCCGGTGCCGCGAGCGGGCTGCGAGGGTATCTGGTCGAACTCGACATAGGGCTCGGCCCACGCTTGCACCGCTTCGAGGCCGCGCAAAAGGACGGCCGTCGGCTCGATGTCCACCGCAGTGTACGAGAACCTCAGTTTGAGCGAGGCGTCGGGCTGGTCACCGGTCGTGGGATCGGTGAGCAACGAGTTGACCAGGTTGCCGAGCTGGGTGTCGATATTGGTCTGGCTGCGGACAGTCGCCTGGACGCCGTTGGGGTCCGGGGAGTTCAGGATGTTGGTGACGGCAGCGGCAATGTTGTTGGTAATCGAGCCCTTGAATGCCCCCAGGATAAGATCCTTAAGATCGCCGCCGAGCCCCGAGTCCGTGAAGTCGAGCGAGACCTTGGAGAGCACCAGTTCGGCTGCCCCCAGCCGGCCGCTCGCGTCAATCGGAATCAGGTTCAGCCCGAAGGAAACCACGGTCCTGAAGTTAAAACTTGGAAAGATCGAGCCGCTGCTGTGGGCGTGGGCGTTGATGACGAGCTGGATCGCTCCAGTCGTGAAATTTAGCGCGGGCGCAGGGCTGGTCAGCGAGATGGTGTAAGTCGCCGAGAAGGGCCATTCGCTCACCCCAATTGGCGGGAATTGCGTGAGCTGGCCAATCGACGAGCTCAAGAGCGAATTGATGTATGCCGGGCTGATCGCGAAGACGAAATCGTCTGTCGCGTTTAGCGCGATCTGCTGTACGGTTGCGGGCTGGCTGGAGTGGACGGTCAGATTCAGCAAGAGTGCCGCGGCCTTCTGTGAACCCGAGAGCATGGTCTTGAATTGGAGCGTCGTAATGCTGCTGGGCAATGGGCTGTTCGAGGGCTGGAAGCTGGTCCTCAGCGCGTTGTGGATTGCCAGATTGATGGCCTCGGTATCGGCGGCGCTCAGTGCATTGCTGGTGTAAGTCGGAGTGAAGCTGACGGTCGCCTCGTTTGCCTTGAAGTTGAACTCGATGACGTTACCCAACTGGGTTGCAATCTGGTTCATGGGGGCGACGATCTGAAGATTGCCGCGCAGGAATTGCGCGATGGGAGCGGTTCTTGGATCGGGGAAGTAGCGCACCATGGCGTTCAGGGTCACCCTGAGGTTCGTTCCCGAGGCGTCCGGCACGTCGACGGTTGGAGGAAAGATCTGCAGTTGGACTTGGCCTGAGAGGTTGCTGGGGATGAGCTTCGGCGGGGCGAATTCGCCGGGATTCACAATCGGCGGGCGCAACACGGAGATCAAGTCGGTGGTCGCCACCGTGCCGGTGAACGGCTTTCGCGGGATCAGCCGCTGATCGGCGATGGCGTTGCCGAAGCTATCCTCGACGCCGGTGAACACGATGGGCGGCAGGTGCAGCTGCGGCGGAGGCGCGTCATTGATATAGCCGGAGGTGGAGTGCAGGAAACGCTGGCACTCGTGCATCACCGCCAGAAAACGGTCGATCGCCGTGAGTGAGATCTGCACTACGACGTCATAATCACCGACCACACCATTCGCCATCGAATCCTCCTTCTTGCGAACCAATCAACCACTATCGCCAATACACTGCCAGCGCGGAAATGGAAGTCACAACAAAAACGACCGATATCGCGTAGGCGACGCGGAACTGACGGCCGCGGTTCGCGTGCTCCCGCACCAGCTCCAGCAGCAGCCGCGCGCTGGCATAGCTCAACATGATGAGCAGGAACAGCGCTCCTGGAAACGGTGTATGCCGCCAGATGATCATTGCGGCGATCAGCAGCAGCGCGGCGCAAGCCGCCTCGAGCACCTGCGTGGGCACGCGCCTTAGCCAAATGCCGCGCGTATTGGGCAGTGGGATGCCGAACCAGCTGCGCGTCTCACGGCCGCAACAACATCCGTTCAGCAGGCAGCCCACGCGGGTGAAGATCATGCCGACCAGGATGGTAAAAGTGCTCACGTCCCAGAAAGCACCGAAGCCGAGGTGCATCGCACGCAGCAGCGGTATGGAGCACAACAGCATCACCGGCACTGCGCCATACATCATGAAGCCGCCGTCACTGCGGTTCCAGATGCGGCGGGGATTGCGGCGGTAATACTTCCATTCGCTGGCGACGAATAGAAGGCGCGCGCCGAGCAGCGCGGGGATGATCAACAGGATCGTCGCGATGTAGACGCGCAGCGTGTCGAGCGCGGCCGCATGCGCAGCGAGATTGCCCGCGACTACACCGAAGACCAGGCCGACGTACAGCATGGCCGGATAACTCCAGACCGTAAGACCACGCCAGCGAAAGAGAACGCGCCTCATACGCGGGCCACCACGCTCCAAAATGCGAACAATAAACCACCGACGATGGCAACATCGGCGAGGTTGAAGACTGGCCACCATCCCAGGTCGATGAAGTCGACGACATGCCGGCGGCGAAGAATATCGAGCAGATTACCGGCCGCACCGCCCAGCGCACAGCCCACACCCGCCAGCGCCAGCCGGCCGTGCACAAACATGCCTGACTTGTACAGCCACACAGCTGCCATAGCGGCGAGGCACCAGATGACAACTAGCGCCGCGCGGAATCCGCCGTGGTCGTAGATGCGTTCGCGATGGTGGACTTCGCGGATCCGGAGAAGCGGGACTCCGACTGGGCCGGCGAGGCGCGTCTGCACCACACGCTTAGTGATCTGGTCGAAGAGAAAAACGACCGCTGCGAAAGTGAGCAGAGGCAACATGCGAATCTGTCCAAGGAGTGCGCGCCTTCCGGGTGGGAGCGAGCTATCGCCGCCGGATTTCAAGGGAGCTTATCGCGACACGGGAGATACTTGCAACAGGAATGTTGGCGGCCGGGCGGAGCATTTATCGGGCCAGGGCTGATATCTCCCGCCCGGCCGGTTGTTAGCATGCAGATTGACTGCGGATAGTGAGCGCCATATTATCAGGCATCCTGTTTCCGCCGCGTTGGCGTCGCGCCTCGGCCCGCAATGATCGACACCACCATCTCGCATTACCGCATAGTGGCAAAACTCGGCGGTGGCGGCATGGGTGTTGTGTACGACGCCGAGGACCTGAAGCTGCCGCGCCATGTCGCGTTGAAGTTCCTGCCCGACGAAATGGCTAAGGACCCGGCCTCGCTCGAGCGATTTCGGCGCGAGGCATTTGCCGCATCAGCGCTGAATCACCCCAACATCTGCACGATTTATGAGATCGACGAGGCGGAGGGGCGTCCGTTCATCGTTATGGAGTTTCTGGATGGCGTGACGCTGAAGCACAGGATCGGCGACAAGCCAATGCCGATCGAGGAAGTTCTCGACCTCGGAACTCAGATCGCCGACGCGCTGGACGCGGCCCATGCTCAGGGCATCATTCATCGTGACATTAAGCCGGCAAACATCTTTGTCACCCGGCGCGGTCACGTCAAGATTCTCGACTTCGGATTGGCCAAGGTAACGGTGCCGAGACAACAGTCGCAGCATGCACTCGCGGCTCCGACCGCGGTAGTGGCCATGCCTGAGGAGCATCTGACCAGCCCGGGTACCGCGATGGGCACCGCCGCCTACATGTCGCCGGAGCAGGCGCTGGGCAAAGAGCTCGACGCGCGAACCGATTTGTTTTCCTTCGGCGCGGTGCTGTATGAGATGGCGACCGGCACCATGCCGTTTCGTGGGGAGACCAGCGCCGCGATCTTCGACTCGATTCTCAACCGGCCTCCGGTGCCGCCGGTCAGGTTGAATCCGGAGGTCCCGCCCAAGCTGGAGGACGTGATTCAGAAAGCGCTGGAGAAAGATCCACGCCTTCGCTATCAGACTGCCTCCGACATGCGAGCTGATCTAAAGCGACTAAAGCGTGACACCGAGTCCGGGCGCAGCGCAGTATTTTCGGCAGCTTCCAGCGGATTCACGGCGGCGGCCTCATCGGTCGGAACTCCCGTGGCGACCGCGACTTCGTCGGCCAGGAAGTATTGGATTGCCGGCATCGCCGGCGTCGTCTTGCTGGCGGCAGCAGCGGCAGCATTTTTCCTGCGAGCGTCGGGTCCAAAGAAAATCTCTTCGATGGCGGTGCTGCCGTTCGTGAATGCCACTTCCGACTCCGGCAACGACTTCCTCAGCGACGGCCTGACCGAAGACCTGATTGGCACGCTTTCCCAGTTGCCGAACCTCAAGGTCATGGCGCGCAGTACGGTCTTCCGCTTCAAGGGAAAGGAGGACGATCCGGCACAGGTCGGGCAGACGCTGAAGGTGGATGCGGTGCTGACCGGCAGGATCACCCGTCGCGGCGATGATGTCATGATCGCCACCGACCTGGTAAATACGGGAGATGGCACGGAGATTTGGGGAGCGCAGTATACGCGCAAACTGGCGGACGTTTCGACGCTGCAGGGCGAGATCACCAATGACGTGGCGGCTAAGCTGCGGTCGCGGCTCACCGGCGAACAGCAGAAACAACTGGCGCAGAGCACCACCCAGAACTCCGAAGCCTACCAGCTCTATCTCAAGGCCCGCTATCTGCTGAACCAGCGTGGCCGCGACAATATCAATCAGAGTATCGAGCTGTTCAAACAAGCTATCGCCGCCGATCCCAACTATGCGCTGGCGTATGCCGGACTGGCCAATGCCTACAACATTGCCCCCTCCTGGATGTACATCGATTCGCAGCAGGCAGCGGCGCAGGCCCTGACTGCAGCGCGCAAAGCCCTGGAGCTGGATCCGCAACTGGCCGACGCGCACGGGGCTATGGCAGTGGCCCTGTCGGAGAGTTTTCAATGGCAGGAAGCGGAGAAGGAATTTCAGCAGGCGTTACGGATTGAGCCCAACAACGCGCAATTCCATTACTTTTACGCCTTACTATATCTGTTGCCGATGAAGCGCTATGACGATGCGTTGGCTGAGCAACGGAACGCCCTGCTGCTCGATCCGTTGTCGAACATCATGAACGTGAATTATGGTTTCACGCTGTCCGCGGCCCACCGCTATGACGAGGCCGCCCAGCAGTTCCTTAAGAGCATCGAGATGGACCCGAAGTCGCACACCGGGCACTGGAAGTATTCGTTCCTGCTGGCGGTTCGCGGCCAATGGCAACAGGCAGTCGAGCAGTATCGCCTGGCCGCACAGGCGGAAGGAGATTCGAACCTACCTTCTGTGCCTGCCACCCCACACGGCTACGCGGAATTGGTGCGACAACATCTGACGTTTCTGAGCCGGAACGGTAACGTTGGCCAACTAGTGTGGGCGCAAGCCTACGCGGCAGAAGGCGATCGGGAAAATAGCATGCTTTGGCTGCAGAAAGCCATCGCCAATCGTGACAGTACCTCATACTTCGAGATTCGAGGCCCGATCTTCGATTTGGTCCGGCAGGATCTGCGCTACGCTCAGATGATGCACACGATTGGCCTGCCGCCATAAATAAGAGATGGCGTGCAGACCACCCTGGGCGAGCCGATTGTGTGAGCTCGCGTACACTATCTGCCATGCAAGACCATCCTCAGGAAGTGCAACGCCCAAGCTGCCACGTTTGTCCCCGCTCTTCCCGCAGCAGGCGTCCTCTGCTGCTTCTGCTCGTGGCGCTCGCTTGCTGCGGGCCGCTCTGGGCACAATCGATACAAGACCTCACCAAGATCTACGACTCCTATCTGGCAGCCGTGAAAGCCGGAAGCTACAGGCAGGCGTCTCCGTATCTCTCCAAGGAGGTTCGTGACGAAGTGCCAACACCCGACGCACAAGGGCGATACATAGAAATGGTGAAGCAGTTGGTGCCCATCCGTTACGAAACCGAGTTCGTCAACCTCTCCAAGGATGGGCAAGCGGCGGACGTTACCATCATCGCCACCATCCCCGTCCCGGAAGAGATTCAGAAGCAGGAGAAGCTGCCGCCAACACAGCGAACCGAGATGATCCTGAAATTCGTGAAGGAAGCGGGCCAGTGGAAGATGGGGCCGCCGCTGCTGCTCGCCGATCCCGACAAGCGCGAGCGCCCAAAGGACCTTAACATGGGGACGCGCGCCGATTACGCAGAAGGCGCCAACACCGAGGTTGGCGGCGTTATCCTGCGCAACGAGAAGCAGGCCTCCGGCACGGTTTACGTGCTCCGATTGAGCGATCAGGAGATTGCCGTATTTGTTCCTGCCGCTAAGGCATCCAGCGCATTCGTACCCGGCAGCATTCTCGTCGTGCACGGCGGTGAAAACAAGAACGACAAGCTGAAGGTCTGGGCGGAAGACGCCAGCCTGTACCAGGAGAAGGAGTCGAAATAGAGCAAGGCTGTTTCGCAGGCGTACTAATATTTTTTCAGTTCGCGCCTAGTTGAATGTCACAATAGGTTTTGAAGAAAAGGTGTAAGGTGGAGCTGGATCGCTAATTGAAACAACCGCAGGTTTGACCACTCAGGTTCAACCTGCGCAGGCCAATGGGGACAAATGGTATTCAACAACGGCTTGGACAATCGCGAACACATTTCGAGGCTGCAAAGAGCAGACCGTTTCACCCTGGGACTGATCGGGATGGGCGTCATCTTCGCCTCCCTGGGTCTGGGAGAAGCCGTCTATCGGCTGGCGTTTTTTGACTTTAATGGAGCCACCGACCGGCTTCCCATCGAGATGTTCTTTGGGCTGCTATTTGCCTGGCTGACCACAAAGGTGATTCGAGGAATCTACCGACGGCGTCTGGAGGCCTCGGCTAGAATCGACCTCATCTGGGAGCACAACCGCAAGATCCGCAGTGCGGTGGAAGCAATGGCGCCGGTGCCGTTACCGGGCCATCAGCAGGCGATCCGGGTGATTCGTGATGAGGTGGAGCGGATCGAAGGCGCTCTGGACCGTCTTCGGTCGCAGTAGTCTGCTGCCGAAAATCTCCGATACGCCGGTTTTGTGCTGGCGACTCAAGCGGGCGTGGAAAAGAAACGAATCGGCGTAGACGCCGGCCTCCCACCCCAACTCGCTCAAAGGCGGCGCGCGTTGGCGAGCCCGCTGAAGGCCAGCTCTACCCCTACATCTCGTCACTGACAATGCCCCTCGCCCTGGGGCATATTGTTCGCAATGAAGCAGGCGTCGAGCCACGCTACCGCTGACCCGATCGCCAGCAATGCGATCGGATCCCCTCCGTCTGGTCAGGTCTCCGGATTGTCCATCACCGATCCGCGGCTTGCCATTTTTCTGTCGATGTCGAACGCCGAGCGCACTCGTGCCCTCACGGCAATGCTCGGTGGCAATGCCGGCGAAAAGTTTCGACAGGAAGTGACGGGCTGGATTGTTCAGCGACTATCGGTTGAGCGTCTGGTGCCGCAAACCTATGCCAAGTGGCGGCCCGTAGTGCGCGAGGCCATGCTGTTCTTCGGCTCGCATCTTTCCACCCCGCGGTTAGTCCCCAAGGTCATCGAGCAGATCGAGCTGGCGCCGGATACGTTACCCGAAGTCCGCCTCTTGCGGCTCATTGCCAAGGTGCCCGCACTGCAAAAGCTTGGTCAAGTGATCGCGCGCAATCGCCATTTGCACCCCGCTGTGAGGCGCGAGCTGACGCAACTGGAGAATGGCGTCTGTGATGTGACCATGGATGACATCCACAGAATCATCGTGCAGGAGCTCGGGCCCAAACTCGAGCGCTATGCGGTTGAGATCGAGTACAAGATTTTCTCGGAAGCAAGCGTTAGCGCCGTGGTGCGCTTCACCTGGTACAACCCGAGAAGCCAGGAGCGAGAACACGGCGTCTTCAAAGTCTTGAAGCCGTATGTTCGCGAGTATTTTGCCGAGGAGATGGACCTGCTGGCGCAACTGGCTGCGCATCTCGGGGCCAAGCACGAAGAATATGGCTTCGCGGAGCATGTCCTCTCGGACACATTCGAGGATGTTCGCCGCCTGTTGCAGCATGAGGTCAGGTTTCGGCGCGAGCAGGCGCACTTGGGAGAAGCTTCGCGCCTTTATGGCTCGTGCGACGCGATTCGCATACCGCAGGTCATCCGATCACTGTGCACGTCGACCATCACCGCGCTAACTCTCGAAACTGGGGAAAAGATCACGAAGGCCGCCGTCCGCGTTCCCAAGTGGCGGAGAGCCCGGATTGCCGGGCAGTTAACTGAAGCGGTGATCGCTGTTCCCCTGCTTGCGTCTGGCAAGAAGAGCCTCTTTCATGCTGACCCGCATGCAGGCAATGTTCTCTACAGCAACCAAACGGGCACTCTTACTCTGCTGGACTGGGCACTCACTGCCCACATCGATGAGCAACAACGAAGGCAGCTAGCGCTGCTCTTCATCATGACTGCTCTCCGCGATCCAGATGGGGTTTGCGCGGCCATCGAGGCTCTCAGCCCCGGCGCAGGAAAGAGAAACACTTCGCGGACGCGGATCATTCGCCAACAGGTAAGGCAGTTCTTTGCAGACCAACCGTTGCTACGCTTGCCACAAGCGGTGGATGTCATGGATCTGCTGGAGCGTATCGCGTGGCAGGGCGTGCGCTTGCCCAGCAACCTGATCATGCTGCGCAAGGTTGTGTTTACACTCGATGGCATCGTGCATGAGCTGGCAGGCACCGATGCAAGCATGGAAATGGTGATCGCGCGACAGCTGCTGCGGCAGTGGCTGAAGAGCCCAATCAATGTGGGCTGGCCGCTTTCTGCACGCGACTGGGTTGCCGTCTCCTGGAGTGCCATCTTCTACGGCAGCCGTGTCGCGCTGGGAATCGCGCGCCAGCTGTCCAGCGTGCCGTCGAACCCCTCCGGCATTGCGGATACCATCGTTCAATCGGCCTGACGAAAAACTCGCCACGAGCAGGCGCTCAAGACCGTTCCTGCGAGACCGCGGTCACATGCGAATGTGACTCATGCTCTCGCCGGGGCGCTCCTGGTTTGTTACCGTTGACTTTAAGTACGGCAGTTGTGCGCAACAACCTGCCGAAGCGCTGAAGTACCGAGGAGACAGAGGCGCTCATGAACCAGTGGAGATCCCCATACAAAGAAAAGCTTGTTTCGGCCGAACGCGCACTTCAGTCGGTCAACTCGGGCGACCGGGTCGTGCTCGGACACGCCTGCAGCGAGCCCCCGGTGTTGGTGCAAGCTCTGGTCAATCGCTTCACAGAACTTTCCAACGTCGAGATTGTGCACATGGTGCCGATGGGGCCGGCTGTCTTTGCTCAGCCGGGCATGGAGCAGAGTTTCCGCTTCAACGGATTCTTTCTGGGCGCGCCGACGCGCAAAGCGGTGGAGGAGAATCGCGCGACGTTTACTCCCTGCTTCTTCGGCGAGGTCCCGCGTCTATTTAAGAGCGGGATCCTGCCTGTTGACGTGCTCCTGATGCAAGTGACGCCGCCGGATGAGCGAGGATTCTGCAGCTTCGGACTCTCGGTCGACTACACGCAGGCGGCGGCGGAATCAGCCAAGATCGTGATTGCGCAGATGAATACCCATCTACCTCATACCGGAGGCAGCAAAATTCATCTCGACGCGCTGACGTGGATCGTCGAGCACGACTCGCCTATCGTCGAATTACCGGCGCCAAAACTCGGCGAGGTCGAGCGTCGAATAGGAGAACACATTGCCACCCTGGTTCCCGATGGCGCCACGCTCCAGATGGGGATTGGCGCCATTCCGGACGCCGCACTTCTGTCTCTTCGGGACAAGAAGGATCTCGGGATTCACTCCGAGATGTTCTCCGATGGGGTAGTAGCCCTGGCCGAGGCCGGCGTGATCACCAACCAGAAGAAGAACATTCACCGCGGGAAGTTTGTCGCCACCTTTTTAATGGGCACCAACAAGCTCTACCGGTTTGTGCACAACAATCCTGACGTTGAAATGTACCCGGTGAACTACGTCAACGATCCGTACGTGATCGGCCAGCATGACAACATGATCTCCATCAACTCGGCGCTGCAGGTGGACTTGTTGGGTCAGATCAATGCCGAGATGATCGGGAATGTGCAGTTCAGCGGGGTCGGCGGGCAGGTAGATTTTGTGCGCGGCGCCAGCCGTTCGCGTGGGGGCAAGTCGATCATCGCTCTTCCCTCAACGGCTGCCAAAGGCACGGTGTCGCGCGTCTGTCGACAACTCGACACAGGTGCGGCGGTTTCTACATCGCGCCAGGACGTGCATTACGTGGTAACGGAATATGGCATAGCCGACTTGCGCGGAAAAACGTTGCAGCAGCGGGCGGCCGCCCTCATCGCCATTGCCCATCCCGACTTTCGTGACCAACTGCGCGGCGTGCGGTCGGTGGCGGAAGAAAGACAATTGGCCGCTGGCTGACGACCTCGCCAAATAACTGCGCTAAGAATTTGAGCCGGCAGATTCTCGCCGGCTCAAGTGCATTGCTCTGGCTGAGTTCTAGGTTTCCAGCGCCGCGACCGCGATCTGTGAATCCTGTTTCACGATCACTTCGGCGAGTTCTTTCGTTCCGTAGTCGAAGCCGCGGTCGAAGGCTTTCAGGTTGAGATCGCGATAGGCCTCGGGCACCGATGCGGCGACGGCTTTGCGCAGAGCGTCCGGATCGAGAACGCCCGTGACCGCGCCAAAGAAGCCGACCATCACGATGTTAAGCACCATCTTCTTGCCCAGCTCTTCCGCGATGCGGGTGGCGGGAATGCTGTAGACACGCACACCTGCTGGGAGCTCAGCGATTCGCACCAGGTCTTCTTCGATGATCAGGATGCCGTCTTCTTTGATCTGCGGACTGAAGAGCGTGTAGGCCTCCTGCGACATTACAACGAGGATGTCGGGGCGGGTCACATAGGGATAGAGCACAGGGCTATCGGACAGGATGGCCTGTGCGCTGCACGCGCCGCCGCGCGCTTCCGGTCCGAAGCTCTGGGTCATGGTGGAGTAGCCGTTTTGGTAAATGCAGCCGGCTTTGCCGATGACGATGGCCGAGAGAATGACTCCCTGCCCGCCAAATCCCGCGATACGGATCTCTGTTACTGACATGAACACGCCTCCGTTTCCACGTAATCGTCGCCCAACGCTTCGACCATTCGGTCGTGCATCAGCATGCCGTAGTCGTTGCGCTCGCGGTCGACAAATTTGCCGACGACAATCTCGCCGCTCTTGCTGAGCCCGACTTCGCTGGTCGGCGCGCCGTTGCGAACCTTGCTCTTTTCCTTGTAGAACTTCATGGTGTCGAGGCCGTCGCCCATCTTGTTGCGGCGCTGATAGAGAGTCGGACAGGGCGAGAGCACTTCGATAAAGCTAAAACCCTTCTTGGCGAACATCTCTTCCATCGAGCGCGCCAACTGGCGGACGTGGAAGGCCGTCCAGCGTGCGACATACACCGCGCCGGCGGCTTCGACCAGATACGGCAGATTGAAGGCCGGATCATAGGTGCCGTAAGGATTGGTTGAGGTGGTCACTGCGCCGGGAGTGGTGGGAGCAGTCTGTCCGCCGGTCATCGCATAAATAAGGTTGTTGACGCAGACGACCTTTAGATCGACGTTGCGCCGGGCGGCGTGAATCAGGTGATTGCCGCCGATGGCGAAAAGGTCGCCATCACCGGAATACACCACAACGTTCATCTTCGGATTCGCCAGCTTCAGTCCGGTGGCGAAGGGAATCGCGCGGCCGTGCGTGGTATGGAACGAGTCGAATTTGGTGTAGCCGGCGACGCGTCCGCTGCAGCCGATGCCGGAGACGATGGCCAGATGCTTGGTGTCGATCTGGGCGTCAACCAGCGCGCGGGCGAAAGAGTTAACGCTGGTACCGATGCCGCATCCCGGACACCAGATGTGCGGAATGCGGTCCATGCGGAGGAACTGCTCAACCGGATTCTGAGGGGTTACCAAGGTTTCAGCCACGCGTCACCTCCAGGATGGCGTTGAGTATGTCTTCGGGCTTGTGAACGCTGCCCCCGGCGTGGGGCACCAGCCGCACGGTTGCCTTCCCTGCCGCGGCGCGCTCCACTTCACGAACCATCTGACCCAGATTCAGTTCCGGGACCACCAGCGCTTTCACCTTTTCGGCGATGGCTGCGATTTGTTTTTCGGGGAACGGCCATGCAGTGATCAGGCGGAACTTGCCGACCTTCACACCCTTGGCGCGGGCCATGTCGATAGCGCGTTGCGCCACGCGCGAGGTGATTCCGTAGGAGACGACCACGACATCGGCGCCGTCGATCTGGTCTTCTTCGAAGAGGGTGATCTTGTCGACGTTCTTCGTGATCTTCTCCACCAGCCGCTTGACCAACCGGTCCTGCACCGCGGGACGCATGTCGGGATACCCGCGTTCGTCGTGAGTCAGTCCGGTAACGTGCACGTTATAGCCTTCGCCCACATGCGGCATGTCCGGCACAAGGTCCGCGTCCGGCTCGTACAGCGCGAAAGCCTCGGGCGGCAGCTTGGTATAGCGGCGTGGCTCAACGTCAATCTGCTCGGCGGGAGGAATCACGACCTTCTCCGTCATGTGGCCGACAACTTCGTCGAGCATGACGAAGACCGGGCAGCGATACTTCTCGGCGTAGTTGAAAGCGGTTATGGTGAGATCGAAGCATTCCTGCGGCGAATTCGGGCAAAGAGCGATGATGGCGTAGTCGCCGTGCGAACCCCAGCGCGCTTGCATCATGTCGGCTTGCGCGGGGAGCGTGGGCAAACCGGTGGATGGCCCGCCGCGCTGTACGTCGACGAAGACACAGGGCGTCTCGGTCATGGCAGCGTAGCCGATGTGCTCCATCATCAGGGAAAATCCGGGCCCGGAGGTTACCGTGAAAGCTTTGGCTCCGCCCCACACCGCACCCTGCAGCGCGATCGAGGCGGCCAGTTCGTCTTCCATCTGAATGAAGACGCCACCGACCGTGGGAACGCGGGATGCGAAGCGCTCGACCACTTCGGTGGACGGCGTGATGGGATAGCCGGATGAGAAGCGCGCGCCGGCGGCGAGTGCGCCTTCGCAACAGGCGTGATCGCCATCGAGGAAATGAGAGCCGGTCAAAACACCAGCAGGATCAGCGTGCATCGGGGGCCTCCTCACTTTCTACCGCAGCCGGAGGCGGCGCAGCGGCTTCTTTGGACTCGGGTTTGGCTTGCGTTTTCTTAGTTTCCTCTGCCGACTTGAAGCCGAAGATGGCAAAATCGGGGCAGTACATGCCGCACAAGTCGCAGCCGCTGCACTTCTCCGGGTGAACCATGTAGGGGGTGTGATATCCCTTGGCGTTGAAAGCGGACGAGAGCGCCAACACATGCGTGGGGCAAAACTCTACGCAGAAACCGCAGGCTTTACATCGCTCGACTACGATCTGCACTGAACCTTTGGCCATTGCTGCCCTTTCTATTGCGGGACCGTCGGAAGGACTTGGTTGTACCTAACGATTCGCCATCCCACCTGGAATTCCGTTACGGTCTGGAGGCTCACCCCGTACCGAACGATGGTTCGATTTTTCACCAGTGATGGACCAAACTGAAGTGATGGCGGTCACATCGCCATGTGAGGGGTGAACGGGGCAGGAAAGGGCGAGGGAACAGCAACGCGGCGGCTGCTTCGCGGCGATTGACAACAGCAGATAATCCGCTAAGCTGAGTATATGACTCTCAGAAATTCAGCTCAGCCTTCCCTTGTAAGCCGGATCGGGCAGCGGCGGCAGGTGGTGATCCCGAAGGCTCTGTTCGACGCTTTGCAACTCCGGGAGGGCGACTTCGTTGAAATGACAGTGGAGCGTGGTCGTGTTTCGATGCGGCCCAAGCGCTTAGTCGATGTTGACGAGGTGCTCACCCGCGCTGAGGCAGCAGAGATACGCAAAGGCGAGGCCCAGTTACAAACCGGGCAATCAAAGCCGTGGCGAGCGGTAAAACGTGAATTGGGCCGTTGAACTTTCAGCGACAGCCGAAAAGGCCCTGAAAACAGCTTCCGCGCGACCGTCAGTTGCTTATCGAGCATGCCATCGACGAGATGCAAGGATCTTTCGGACCGAATGAGAATGGCAGAGACAGGGATGGGAGTAATCATGGCTGCTCCAACAATGCCGATGGACAGGCTGGCGCGGCGCATGGCGCTGGTGGAAGAACATGTTGGTTTCGAGAATGCCCACGATCTGGAAGGGGTCATCGGGACCTTCGGCGATGCCGCGCGCTATGACGACGAGCCGTGGGGCGCGCACTACGAAGGCCGCGATCAGGTGAGGCAGTTTTATGCTCAGCTGATGGCTGCGATGCCGGATCTGAGCATTGAAGTCGTGAGGCGGCATGTGGCGGCGGAGACGATCGTGCTGGAAGTGGTCATTCGGGGCACGCAGCTGGGGGCGTGGCGAGGACTTCCGGCGACCGGCCGGCGCGTCGAGATCCCACTCTGTGGGATATATACCTTCAGCTCCGACGATCGGCTGGCGGGCGAGCGGATCTATTACGACCGGGCCATGGTGTTGCGACAGCTGGGCGTTTTCCATGAGCCGCAGACCGCGCTGGGAGACATCGGTATTCTGCTGATGCATCCGTGGACGATTTTGAAGGCTCTGGTAAGGAAGCTGGGCAAGGGGTAGTGGGCGTGTTAGTCAGCTGTCGGCTGCCAGCCGTCAGCTATCAGCCGGACGCAAGTGTGTTCAGCATAGAGTTGCTTCAAGCTCGAAGCTGCGATAGCTTCATCATGCACTCAAATCCTAAGCGGAGCGGGACGTTATGACGAGGCGAGTACTGGCGGGCGGTGTCGTGTGGCTGTGTTTGGCTGGTTTGGCGTTTGCGCAGAAGACGCACATCAACTTCGATAAGAGCGCGAATTTTGCCAGCTATAAGACCTACACGTGGGAGAAGAGCCCGGATCCCGCGAAAGGCGACTGGAACCAGCGCGTCATCGACGACGTCGACAAGCAGCTGCAGGCCAAAGGGCTGACCAAGGTCGACTCCAACCCTGATTTGTGGGTGGTCTACAGCAGCAGCATGCGCACGGAGAAGGACGTGGTCGGCGCCGGTTATGTCCCCGGACCAACCTGGGGGTGGGATAACGGAATATCGCCGGCTGCCAACAACACCTACTACAACAAGGTGGGAACGCTGGTAGTGGAACTGGCCGATACCAAGAGCAAACAACTGATCTGGCGCGGCTCGGTGAGCGACACGCTGTCCGACAAGCCCAACAAGAACGTCGGTACTCTCGACAAAGCTGTGACTAAGCTATTCAAAGGATATCCGCCGAAGGAGAAGAAGTAGAGGACCCACTTATTCGAAATCGCGATCTTCCCTGACGGGCAACAACGGCACTCAGTGGGAATCGGCATGAGTAGGTATCCCCAACAACGCCTATCGCATCCAGGTCTCAAAAGGCGCGAGACCTGGGACACCCGCGATGTTAATCTAGCCGTTCATGCTTCGACGGCCTTGGCTATTCCTCTTCTTCCTCTGTGCTAGCGCGATTTGCGCGGTAGCGGCGAGCTCAATCTCGGCGCCTACGGATTCCTATCAAGTCGTTCACACCTATCCACACGATCGCGGCGCCTTCACACAGGGAGTGGTGTATGTTGACGGACACCTGTATGAAAGCACCGGCCTCAATGGGCGGTCGTCGATCCGCATGGTCGATGTTTCCAGCGGAAAGGTGGTGCAGAAGTTCGACCTTCCTGCCAACTACTTTGCCGAAGGGCTGACGGACTGGGGCAGCACGCTAGTGCAACTGACGTGGAAGGCGCAGAAGGGCTTCGTCTATGACCGCTTCAGCTTCTCGCAGCTGCGCACGTTTTCCTATCAGGGCGAAGGCTGGGGGCTGACGCACGACGACAAGCAGCTGATCATGAGCGATGGCAGCTCGTATCTGCGGTTTCTCGATCCCACTACCTTTCGCGAGACGCGGCGCCTTCACGTCACCGACGACGCGGGACACGCAGTCGAAAATCTGAACGAACTGGAATACGTTCGCGGCGAGATCTACGCCAACATCTGGCAGAGCGACATGATTGTTCGCATCTCGCCAAAGACGGGCAAGGTGCTGGGCAAGATTGACCTGAGCGCGATCATCGACAAGCGCGAACTTGGGAACCCCGATGCCGTGCTCAACGGCATCGCGTACGATGCGGCGGGTAGTCGATTGTTCGTCACCGGAAAGCTCTGGCCGAAGCTGTTTGAGATTCGAGTCCAGCCTCATCGTTAGCGCTTGTCATCGTTGCGTACTCGCTATTCGCTGATCTGTGTGGAAATAAAATGGGCAACCAATCGATTTTGGGTGCGGGTCTAATAAGTTATGACCGAGGAACGCGATCTGGAACCGAAGGGCTTGTGCACCAATTGCAATCGCGCAGTGGAACTGGACGCGACGGTTTGTCCCCATTGCAACGCTTCTCTCAGCCAGAGTGACGCGGTGCCCGATTTGCCGGGCTCGCAGCCTCGTAACACTTAATCTGAACTATTTAAACGGCTATGGACGCCCCTGGAGGTCACATGGACGCTCACAAAGATCATTCCCCACAGCATCGACAAGAAACCGAGCTAGGCGTACCGGAGCAGCGCATTCGCGAACGCGCCTATCAGATTTATCAGCAGCGCGGAGGCAAAGGTGGCCACGCCGAGGGCGATTGGCTGACTGCCGAAGCCGAGCTGAAAGAGATTAAGAAGAAGGCGAACGACGTCGCTCGCGTAGCACAGACGCTCACGACGTAAGGTCGCCTGATCACCACGCCTTGAAGAACTCTCCCAGGTCTCGAAACCCGCGAGACCTGGGGCACCCAAAGAATCTACTCCACGCGGAGGAGCACCAAAGGATCGACCGTGAGCGCGCGGCGGGCCGGAATCCAGGTGGCAACGAGGCCGAGCAGCAGCATGGTCAGGACCGCGCCTGCCAACACCAGCGGATCACGCGGCGTTGCCTGATAGACGACATACGCCAGCACGCGACTGGCGAGAATGCCGAGAATCAAACCCGCTACCGAACCGAACGCGAGCAGCCTGAAGGCTCGTCCCAGCGCGGCTTGCAGCACTTCCCTGCGCTGCGCGCCGAGCGCGATGCGAATTCCCAACTCGCGCAGCCGCTTGCTGACGGAATATGCCGCCATACCGAAGACGCCGGTGATCGAGAGCATCGCGCCCATAATGCCCATCACGCCGAGCGAGATGGTGGCCATCTTGGGAGCGAACATGACGACGTCCATGGCCTTGCGGCGAGTTTGGACGATAACCGGAAGTGCGGGGTCGAGTTCGCGCACCCGGCTGCGAAGCATGGGCGCCAGTAGTTGCGGATCGAGCTGCGAGTGCACCACCAGGAAGATGCCACCGGAGGGCGACTGCAGGATGGGAAGAAACATCGCGGTCTGCGGATCTTCGGTAAGGCCGTTGTACTTCCCGTCTTCGGCAATGCCGACGATCTCGACGCGCGCGCCGTCCGGCATCTTGAAGTAGCGGCCGATGGCATGGTCGGGCGAGCCGAGGAGGCGGCGCGCGAACTCGCGATTGACGATGGCGACGCGTGGCGAGTTCTTGTCGTCGTGCCAAGTGAAGCCTCTGCCCGAGAGCAGCGTCGTGCCGGCGGCGCGGAAATATTCGGGCGTGACGCGATACAGGTTGACATCGGCAACCGCGTTGGCGGCGGTCAGATCCGGAGTATCGTCGCGAAAGACATTCGAGTCGCTCGCGCCCTCGGCCAGCGGCAGGCCGTCGGACAAGCCGACCGAGTCGACACCGGGAATTGCCGCGAGGGTATCGATCATGCGCTTCTCCATGGGCCAGGCCTGGTCATCGCTGTAGTCGGCCATGCGGAGATCGGTATCGACCAGCATGACGTTGTCGATCTCGAATCCGAGATTGTTATGCAGGCTAAGCGCCATTCCTCGCACAGCAACGAAGGAC